>Ga0247841_10000274_pt1 | contig 140684 bp, 134 predicted proteins | sample LaCruzMarch2015__2_FD_192410 | JGI IMG/M metagenome (GOLD analysis project Ga0247841, IMG submission 192410) | Freshwater microbial communities from meromictic Lake La Cruz, Castile-La Mancha, Spain - LaCruzMarch2015_18m | ecosystem: Environmental > Aquatic > Freshwater > Lake | place: Spain...
CTACCCGTTCCCTCAGTTCGACCAATTGAGCTGCGCCAGTCTTCGGATGTGTTTCGAGTTTGCGCCGTTCTGCCCACTCGTAGGCTTGATCATGGTGGTCCACGTAGCACAAGAGCATCCTTGATTCAGTCTTGTGGACGATCATGCGGAGGGAACTGCTGACCCTAACCGACCAGAAGTTCCTGTCTTTGGCCTTATTAAGTTTGTGGTACTGCATACCTGGGTTCGACGGGTCCATTTGCAGGTCAAAGGCAGTGGTCTTGACCGCCTTCTGCTCCTCCCCGGTCAGCCTGGCGAGGCTGTCGGAGAAGGTGTCGGAAATGCGGAATTCCATTAAGACTCCACGGTTACCGGCACTGCGATTTGGTTTGCTATTGCGTTGTAAAGATCGATATCGATCTCTGGTGCGCGAATAGAAACTATCAATGCGTAACGTGCTGCCGAGTCATAACGCTCAAGACGTGGGCGAGTCCTCCACCAGCCAAGTGCCGGATAGACAGCCAGAGTGCCACGACTTGCAAGATCGGCCGCGCTGCCCCGCCAGATGTCGGAGTGCAAAGATCCCTTGTGCCGATTTTGTTTACCAATTAGCCAGCCGCGGTCATCACCTCCGACACGTGTGCCTTCTTCCTCGTCACGTGCTGCCGCATTAATACGTACACGAAAATCGTCTTCCGATTCGTAGGGTCGCTTTACCTCAAAACGCAGACCGTGAGACTCATAGCGATATCTCGAACGGAAGCCTCTTTCTGAGGGGTTGGGTTCTACAAAATAGGACAGCGTGACCCGCATATCCAACTGTATTTCGCCTAGCGTTTCGAGTTCCGTCAGTGGCCAAGGTAATCGATGCAGGTTCATGTCTCGGAGCTTTGGTTGATTGCTACCCTCACGCTGAAAGGGATGTAGACGCGTCTCCACCACCATTGTGAGGGAGTTCGAAACACTCCACAGAGCGCGATCCAAATCCGGAACGCCGAATCCACAATGGCGGACAAGATGTGCGTAATCACTCTTTGATGGACGAAGTCCTTGACCAAGAAAAGAACGACGCATGGCATCCGTCCATTCCGCTGAGTGAACTATCAAGCCGCGTATTGACTCTGGCCAGAGGTCCGGATAGGCTGTCATTAGCTGCGCCGCCATGCGGGTGGCAAGCGCCGTTGCTGCGCTAGTGGCATTCGCTGTCGTAAACAATCGCACTCCCGGTACATGGTGGGAAGTCAGAAGGCTCAAACTGGGCATCTGGACTGCCCCGAGGGCATCTTTCGCCGCATTGCCACCTTCGAATAACACATCCGGTTTCAATGGCCAATGCGGTTGCCAGGTAGACGAAGTCGTGCTGAAGGGGCTCAGCCCGCCAATTGGCGCAATAGGCTGATAATCGCCTGCATCCAACTCAGTAATATGGGCGAGATTCGTGTAGGCGCCAACGGTCAATGCATTCCATGCCTGCGCGGGATCATGAATGCCGTCGGTGCTGTTACTGTTGGGATATTCCACCCATGCATTCGCATCGATATTCCCGGCAGACACCACAAGTAATCGTGGTGTTGCGCCATCCACATCCGCAGCCAAGCTATCCACCGCCGCCGACCACGCTGAGGGGCGGCCTCGATCCCGGTTGTCTTTGGCCGTTACTGCCATACCAAACACGCGGCGTCGGTACGGATCGGTAATTTCCGGACGAGCAACCGCCTCAATAGTCAGATAACCGTAATGCCGGGGATCGCCGACATTACCGCCATCCTCCGGCAACAACTTGACAGACTCCAAGCGATACCCAATTTCGATAGGCTCGTTCGAAGCGAGCGCCTCTGTCAGATTCCCGGCGAGGGCAAGACCCGCCATAGCCGTGCCATGCCCATCAGCATCATCCGTTCCCCATGCGGGTTCCACGGTGTGCAGATCCGAGTCGGCAAGTGCCGGCGCTACCAAAGGATGGCCATTGTTGATCCCGGTATCCAGCAGACACACATGGGGAACCCGCTCATCTGGCCCAGAGAAGCGACAGCGGCCGAGCAATTCATCCATCCACTCTGGCTGCTCTTTAGGCAACAAGGCGTCAAAGAACTCCGCCGTTTCCTTCCCCCGCCTGAGTTCGGCAATGCTGTTGAGCGTCATCATGGAACGTGCCATCTCCTTGGCAGAGGTTCGGACCAGCAATATCGATCGTTCCGGGAATTGCAGTTCCCCTTGAGCAACCTGAAAACCCTGGGCCTTAGCCAATCCACGGAAGGTCGCAACAGTGGCAGAGCGATCGGCACGTATTGGCAGCCAGACCTCCCACCAGAAGATTTCGTCATCTGTCATCGGGAAAACCCCTGGATCATCTGTCCACAAGGCCCATAGGCTTGCAGCACGAATCTGTTGAATTGCATTGACAAGGGTTTTATTGTCACGAGCACGGCCTTTACGGTCGCGTTTTTCCTCGACGTAATCCCGAATTAGCTTCTCAAAATGTGCAAGTTTGCCATACGGCACGAAGACGGTCGCGTAGATCTGCTGTGTGTCATGCCTCACATTCAACAACTCGATGCCGGATCTCTCACGAGCCAAGCTTTCGAATGCCAATTCGATGTCAGGGAAGCTTGTGAACTCCACTTGCAAACCGAACCCACCCTCAAGTCCGGCTTCTTCCTGATCCCTGCGGGCGGCTTCCGACTCGGGTTTGAGAGCCTCAATCTGGGCGAGCAAGGCCGTTCCGTGAATCTGTCGATCCCTCATCGGAATTGGCACCCGTTGAATTGTTTGCAGTGGCCGGACGAATCGCTCGGTATCTGTGAATCGATCCAAAATGAAATGTCGGTATTTCTTCTCGTTTTGATGTGTCATCCGAAGACGGTGCCTTCCTTATCACATTATATTATTCAATCTGCCTGCAACGCCTTGGCGTTCGACCAGCGTCTTGCGAATATCAACCTCTGTGACACGTTCACGATCATGGATCAGGGCTTCTTTGAGCACCTCCTCGGCAGCCCGAGTGACTTCCGCATAGCTCAACCCGGCCGCAAATTCAGCAAGACGTTTCCAAGAGACACCCTTGGCAACAAAACGGACTAGTCGTGCCCGCAGCAAAGCAGCGATCTGTGTTTCACCTGGTAATTCATAGTGCAGCACATCATCAAAGCGGCGAAAAAGTGCGTGGTCCAGAATTCCCGCGTGATTGGTTGCTGCGACGATGAGGCTATGAGACCGATCCTGCTCGATCATCTGTAAGAAACTATTGAGTACACGCCGAATTTCACCAACGTCATTTGTCAGGCTACGCTGGGAACCGATTGCGTCAAACTCATCGAAGAAATAGACTCCACGCGTTTGCCCCGTTGCTTCAAAAATCTGCCTGAGCTTGGACGCCGTCTCCCCCATGTACTTGGTGATCAGTCCGTCCAGACGGACCTGAAACAGAGGGATACCCAACTCCCCCCCGAGAACCGAGGCTGTCAACGTCTTGCCGGTTCCTGGTGGTCCTACCAGCAACAGCTTTCGTCGTGGAGATAGCCCATGTCTGAGGATGCGCTCGGCATAGCGTTGCTCACGAATAATCCGCTGAAGCTGTTGTTCTAGGGCATCATCCAGCACCATATCACCAAGCCGAGACTTGGGATAGGAGACAGTCAATAAATTGGCCAACTCGCCCCGAGGCCTACTGATTGGAGTCAGTTGCCCTGTACCCTCACGGCTCTTGGCTTCGTCGATCAGTGTACGCAGCTCTTCAGCAAGCTTTCCATGGCCTAACTTCGCTTCATGTGCGGCTAGTTGCATGGCTACTGAAAAGAACCGCTGATCATCGCCTTCCATGTGCGATTTAAGCAGTGCCTTTAATTGGTCAGCAATTGCCATGGCTGAATCTCCTTTGTCCTATGCGCCTCATTATACCCTGAACACTTTCATCACTTCATCGCCGAGGTGATTGATCACCTTGACGGCAATTCGACCGTTTCTGGGCTTGTCAAAAGGACGGGATGTATCACTGTTTAACGTATTCCACGCTTCTTCATTAATCTCGGCCTTGAGGGTTGTCTTGAGCGATTTGTACGGATCGTTCGCCCCCAAAAAGTAAGCGTGACGCACGAAGAAACTCTCCTCATTGTAGTCGGTGTCGATGAACCAGCAAGCGATGCCTTCTGCTCCATCGCTGCGCACTTCGCCTGTGGTGGGGTGAAATACATCCACTCCGCGGATGGTGATTTGTGTGTAGTGGCTAGTGGTTAGTGTAAGAGGAAAATCCGAAGGTCTCAGCGCCTCGATTGCAACGATCGCTTGAGTCCACCGAGCATTTTGCTGATCTCCGCCGCCTCGTCCAGCAGTTTCTGGGTTTCCGATACCGGCACCAGTTGCAGACGACACGCCAAAATCAGAAGCGTTTCCACTTCCGCCAATGATCCGCTCGCCACGCTCAGAAACTGGAGGAATTCTCCTGTTCCAGTCCCCGCCACCCCCTCCGCGATGTTCGCTGAGACCGACACTGCTGCCCTCCGCACTTGGCTGGTCAGTCCGAACTTCTCTTCCGCTGGAAATTCTCTTGATGTGTGATAGATCTTTTCCACCCATTCGATTGATTTCTTCCAAACTTCCAAGTCCCGATAACTCTTTAACGCTGTCATAATGCGCCACCATCCTCCCATTCCCAGCCACTAGCCACAAACCACTAGTCACTTCAATGTCCGGTTCTCCAAAGATGACGAACAGGTTGCCCTTGCCGGTATTCTTGAGATCGTCAGCCATGTGCAGGTCGGCGTTCATACGGGCCTTGAGCACCGGGATTCGGCCGAGCTTGTTGAAATCCGACGAATGGGCGTCGTAGTTGAAGGCACAGGTGATCAGGACGTCGAAATCCGCGTCGCCGGCTTCTCGGGCTGCCTCCACCAGGTCTATTCGTGAGACAGTTCCGAACTCCGGGCCGATGAAAATTGCTGCACGCTTTTCGGAAGTGGTTAGTGGCTGGTGGTTAGTGGTTTGTTGTTTCTCGTGACTAGCCACTAAACACTCACCACTATTCTCTTGAACACCAGTCACAAGCCGCTCTTCACTATCTACTTCAAACCGTCCTTCGCCGCATATGAAGCGCCCAGGCCAGGGGTTGAGGGAGGTGAACACAATCTTATCTTCCTTGTGGGCCTGCTGCACCCCGGCGGTCTTGAGGTTTTCCAAGATGACTTGTGCGAAGTCATAGTGAGAAGTGGTTCGTGATTTGTGGCTGGTTTTTTTGCCATTCTCCAGCGACTGATCACCAGACACTAATTCGTCATCTTCATCCACCGCCAGAACTCGATGCGGTGAAAGGCTCTCCACGGTGAACGGCCCAGCCACCCGGACCGTTTTCTTATCCTCGTAGGGCTTGTCGTAGAGGTATTCGAATTCGGCCTTGGCAGCTATGGAAGCATCGATCTCTTTCTGCCGTGCGATCCTCGCCTTCCAGAATTCGGTGAATAAGTGTTTAGCGTCTGCCGGCCAGTGATTAGGAAATTCTCGAGGGACTTCCCATTCGGCGAGGAGAGAGTGGCTAGTGGTTGGTGCCTCGTGGCTTGTTACTTTACTAGCCACTGGCCACTGATCACTAATCACTGCGCTGAGTTCTTCGAGGAGCGGAGCGATCGAGTTCTGCCAGCGCTCCCAGATGACATCTATCTCAACGTTGTTGGCGATGGACTTGAGGGTGATGTGGGGTACCCGCTCATAGACAAAACCCTGGCGGAGAGAATAGTGGTTAGTGGCTGCTGTGTGGTGGCTTACGGTTCGTTGTTTCTCGTCACTATCCACTAACCACTTGCCACTCAATTCGGCTTCTTTTCGTCGGCCTTGGGGCGAATCGGCCAGCAGGTAGTAGGGATAGCGTGCGCCCATGATCCGAGCACGGGCCAGCGCAAGCGCCACGCGGGACGTATCAATGGTGATCCAGCGGCGTCCCCATTGTTCGGCAACATAGGCGGTGGTTCCGGAGCCGCAGGTGGGGTCGAGGACGAGGTCTCCGGGATCGGTGGTCATTAAGAGACAACGTGCAATCGCTTCTTCTGCTGTTTGAACTACATAGCTCTTCTTATACGATACCGGAGAATCATTCCATTGATTTGTCCTTTTTCGGTATGGAAAATCATCGTAGAACAATCGATAGCTGAGGTTTTTCCCTTCCGGTTGTAGCCTTCCGATTGATGAAAGAAGTCGCAGCTTTCGCTCGCTTACAACCCACGAACCTTTGCTTGGCGGATCAAAAACACAGCCTTCATGATTGAATTTATAGACAGTATTCTGTGAATACGAGGGTGCTAACAACGAGAACAAGCGATAATACCCTGTGCCTTTAGCGTGACCTGAACTCTTGAATTCTGATGGGGCGATCTTTTCCAAGCTACCGTCCGGATACATTGCATACGGACCATGAGACGATATTTGCGATACATCGCTTTCGTCGAATAGATGCCGGAATTTGAGCTGATCCCGGTTACGAGCGTAGAAAAGTATGTGATCGTGCATCGTTTCAAGGAACTTCGCTCCCAAAGGAATACTTTTCTTTCTGAATGAAATATCAGCCACGAAGTTTTCAGTGCCTAATACTTCATCAAGAAGGTTCCTCACTAGATGCGAATTCTCAGAATTCATCTGGACAAAAATGGCACCTGTTGGGCTGAGCAAATCTCGTGAGATAGTAAAACGATCCCGGAGATAGGTCAGATACGAATGGATTCCGTCACGCCAGGTATCCCGAAACGCCTTCACCTGCTCGGGCTCTCGCGTGATGTGATCAACGTTGCCGTCCTTTACATCGCGGCTGGTGGTGGACCACTGGAAGTTGGAGTTGAACTTTATGCCGTAAGGCGGGTCGATATAGATGCACTGCACCTTGCCTCGGAGGCCTTCCCGCTCTGCCAGTGAAGCCATCACCTGGAGGCTGTCGCCCAGGACCATGCGGTTGGACCAGTTGGCGTCGTGCTGGTAGAACTCGGTCCTGGCGATGTCACTGGGCAGCCCGTTGAAGTCGGCGAAGAGGTCGGGTTGGTGATAAGTGACTTGTGACGAGTCACTAGCCACCAACCACCTGCCACTGGCCACTAGATCATCAATGAGCACTTTGGGATGGACCTTCTCCTGGATGTACAGCGGCGGGGCGTAAACCACCAGGTCCGACCAGTCCTGTTCGTCCTTGCCTCGCCAGACCAGTTGCGGATCCAGGTCGCGGTTGCGGCGCTCGTAGGCGATGCGGATCGGGCTTTGGTGCTCTTTGGCCATGACCGATTCGTACTCGGCGGTGGGGATGTTCTTGCGGGAAGCCTCGTCGTGGGTGAGAGTCTCAACGTTCAGCTTTCTTGTTTTCTTTGCCATCGTTGTTCCTTGTGAATCAGACGATCCTTATATAAGTCAATTTATGGCCCAAATGGCCCTTTTATGGCCCTTTTACTGTGCCATTTTTTTGAAGGCCCAAATGGCCCTTTTATGGCCCATAACGTCGCAGCCTGTAGAAGGCTCCTTTTCCCCGGGTTCCCACCTTTTCGAAGATGCCCTTTTCTACAAGATCAGAAAGATCTCGATACGCGGTTCGCTTGGCAACTCCCGTGAGCTCCCGATAATCGGAATTGGCGATCCTGCCAGCCTTCCGGACGTGATTTATGGCCTGGAATTGACGGTCATTCAGGTGACGACCTTGCAAAGCCTCTCTGGTGAACCAGTCCCGGCACAGCGTAACGACGAACGAGCCCCCGCGTTGCTCAAATTGGGGCTCAGGCAGGCTGGCTACCTGGCAAAGTTCGATCATGGTCTGAGTGCCGGAACCAACCCTCTCAATATAGCGAGTCAGGTAGAACGATTCTGCAACGAGAGGATTGTAAGGTACTGATGGATGATCCGTGCGCAGGCTCTCGAGAGTCAACGTGCTCGGCAGCGAACCCGGATTCCATACCTCCAATCGATCGGAGAACAGACGGACCTCCACGGACGCGTTGCTGTAATAATCCCTGTGGACAATGGCGTTGACAATGGCCTCACCTATGGCATCCGGCGGCACCTCGAAAACGGCGGGAGCAGTGATGCCTGAAGATCGGGTGCCGATTGATCGGTTGATCTTGGCAAGCACGAAATCCAGCGCCTGGTCAGCCTGCTCAAAAATATCACCTCCATAAACTTGCAAAGATCCAAAAGGGCGGCGGTATTCATTACCGTGACAATGAATACACTTCGTCTCGGCGGTCCGGTGAAATCGTTGCGGAGTAACTCCGAAAAGCAACACGGCGGCGTTTGTCGGTTTTCCTTGGTCGATCAGGTTGAGATGAGTGAGAAGGGCACGCGTCGTGGTGTTAGGTTTGAGGGGAAAGCCGCGCTCCCGTCGGGCGGTTTCCAGGAACCAGTCGATGCGTTTTCGAGAGAGATGCTGCAACGAGGCATTTTCACAAACGGTAGTATCAAAAGGAAGGATGCGCAGGGCACCCATGTCATCCAGGTAATCAACAATGCTGGCGTAGACCTCGGCAGTCAGGGCACTAATGTCGTCGACCCGGCGACGGACCAGTTCACCGCCAATTCTACTGATCAGCATCCTCATCTTGGCGCTGCGTTGTTTCTCGTCGGAGCCCCAAACATATATCAGACGGGTCTTGCCGAGTTGTGTGGCGTAATTGTATTCGTGTTCAGTAGATGAGACCCCGGTCTGGTCTTCATAGCCGTATTCGTAACCGAAGATTCCCAGATAAATGTCGCTGCGTTCCACTGCTTCGAGATAAACTTGGTCTGCGCGGCGGTCCTTGGCTGGAATCTCCTCAAAAAGAAAGACCTCGGATATGAAACGACGCAGGACAGCATCACCCAGGAGGAATGCTTTCAGATCTACGCGAATTTGCTTGAACTCCTGCTGGACGCTACTGACAAATATTTTTAGAAGTGGGGGACGCATGTAAACCTAACTATTTTTCGGTTGAGAGCCGGTCAATCATTTTGTTGAACTCGGCTTCGACCTTATCTTTAAAGTCGGCCTCGATCTGGTACACCTCGGTGAATTCGGCAAAGGCCCAGCGTCCATACGTGCCCAGGTTGTTCACGCCGGGTATCCAGTAAGTGTCCATGGTGCCTTTCTTGTCCTTGGCATCCTCAGGGCGGTAACCCTTGATTTCTACGATCAGGTGCAGCAAGTCTTCCTCGCCGTGGCCATCGTCCACCATGACGATGAAATCGGGGATGTATTTGCGCATCTCAGAGCCGTAGCGATAGGGAACTTCCAGACCGAGGTTGTGGTTCTTAACATAGGCTTTAACCAGCGGATGCGATTCGGCAACTCGACAAAATTCCGCCTCCCAGTCGCTGTCGAGAATGACCCAATTGATGTGGCAACGGCGTGAGTCGGTCTCCCAGCGGTTGGGTTTTGAGATATTGAAGTTTACATGGATGGATGAGCCGGTGGCGTTGTAGGGATCGAGTACTGCCTTGACTGGCCGCTCCCCCACCAATGCGGTGACAATGCCTGCAGTGATGCGCTCGCAAGCGATGTCCGCCAATTCCTGATACATGAGTTGCGCTGGATACGTGCCGCCTTTGCACACCAGGCAGGTATCGAGCCACTGTTTTGTGATCCGCCTAAGCTGCCCGAACAAGTGTAGTTTTGCATCGTCGCCGGGGTCGCGCCATTTAGTATAAAGCAGACGCTTGGTGATGTGGAACAACAGCGTGGACGGACGCAAGTCGCCGGTGTGGACAAGGTTGAGATCAACGCCTTCACCTATGATGCCTTGGTTTTGGGTGATCGAAGGGCCGACGAGATCCGGGGTAAGCTCAAGCACTGAGTCCTTATTAAAACGTGCAGTGAGCCGCTCCTCTGGAAGCTCGACCCGATACCCAGCGACGCGGGGGAACCGGATTTCGAGAGCATCCCGGTCCGGGCGCACAGCCTTGACCTGAATGGTGTCACGGGGAGCTTGAGGACGCGCAATTACGGGCTTGGCGGTGAAATCGAACGGAATCCCAAGCACATCCGCGTATTCTACGTTGAACAGGTTTTCCTCGTTGAGGTCGTAAGACTGGCGGCGTAGCGCTCGGCCAATGACCTGCTCGCACAAAAGCTGGGTGCCGAAGGCGCGAACCCCCAGCACATGGGTGACGGTGTTGGCGTCCCAGCCTTCGGTGAGCATGGCAACCGATACCACACAGCGAATCGAATCGCCGAGACGGCCTTCCTTGCCGACGGTGTTCATTACTTCCCGCAACAGATCTTGATCAGTGATGTTTTCGGCCTGACAAAGGTTCCCGGTGCGTTCGATGATTTCTCGACGGAAGCGTTCTATCTCGTTACTGGCCATTGAGCGGAACTTATCGTCCAGCGCATCGCCGGATTCGAGCTGCTGACTGTCTATCAAGAGCGTGCGCGGGCGGCCAAACTGGTTGCCGTGTTCATCGAAATTCCTGAATAGGGCCAATCGGCCGTTTTCGAGTGTAGTGGAGCCGTCATCGTTCTCCCTCTGAAATCCTGAGATGTAATCGTAAACGAGCTTCGATGTGGATGTGTTGTTGCACACGATGATGAAACAGGGCGGCATCTTGATGCTGCTTTGCTGCCATAAGTAGAAGGTTTTTTCATAGTGGCCGTAGAGTGCTTCCAGTGCAGTCTGAAGTTCTACGGGAATGCTCAGGGGGTCAAGGGTTTTCGCTTTACCCCTGCCTTTCTTGGGCATCTTTCGACCAATGTGTTTCCACAACTCTCGGAACCTCGGCATATCTTCGCCGGGGATGTTGTCCGCTACCGGCACGCGCGGGAGTTTTACGATTCCACATTCAATGGCATCCATCAGCGAGAAGTCGCTCATCGTCCAGGGGAAAAGCGTGCCCTCGGCGTAACCCGAGCCACGCAAGAAAAAGGGTGTTGCCGAAAGATCAGTGACCCTTGAGATGCCGAGCTTCCGGTTGACGGATTCGATGCCGGAGATCCAGAGGCGGGCGGCCTCATTGTTTTTCTCCGCTTCCTTCTTGTCGTCGCCCTTCAGATCTTCTTCTTCCGGTTCAGGCTTTTCTCGGTAGCAGTGGTGGGCCTCGTCGTTGATCACCAAAATGTTCTTCATGCCCATCAGGCCGGGCATCACACGTTGGAGCATTTGTCCTTCGGTTTCCAGCGTGTTGAGTCCTTCCCCTCGCCCCTGAAGCAAGGAACGGCCGCCCTTGGACAGATCCATGCGCTCTCGCAATTTGAATGCGTGGTAATTGGTGATGACTATCTTGGCACGTTCGAGGTCGCCCAGCATGTCGCTCGGAACCAGTTCACGGCTTTGATAGTAGCTATCCGGATCGTTGGGGTAAAGCACGCGGAGTCGGTCGCGAATCGTCAGGCCAGGAGCCACAATCAGAAAACCTCGGGTGAACCTCTTGCTGTTGGGTCGTCGCACCGCGTTGATGGTCTGCCAGGCAATCAGCATTGCCATCACGGTGGTCTTGCCTGCGCCGGTGGCTAACTTGAGCGCCAGTCGCATCAAGTCAGGGTTCGCATCGTTATTGGCATTTGCCAGGTGTTCCAGAAACTTGCTCCCCACCTTGCCTATCTTAGGAGCCACCTCAGTCAGCCAGATGACGGTTTCAATCGCTTCGACCTGACAAAAAAACGGACGAATGCTGTTGAACCTGTGATGCCGCCAATGCGTTAGTAGATGAACGGTTTCGGGCGTGACCTGCCAGTCGTTAGGGTTCGTGGATTTTCTCCACTGGTCCACATAATAGCGAAGCTCATTGATGATTGGAGTCGGGTCGTACTGCTGCTCTTGGGTCGAAATGCCTTTGCCTTCGTCAAGAATCAGTTGTTGTTGCTTTTCGGAGTCTTTGCGCTTCCTGGGTTTGGGAATGGGCATGATGTACTTAGCGCTGCGGCGGTTCTCAATGATCTGTTGCGTAGGCTGGCCTTCGTCATCGAGTTCCCAGTGACGTCCGGGACATTCATAGGGGGAGTTGAGGATCGGTTGCTCGAAGAATCGATTATCCATGTTAAGGTTCTCTCCAAATACTCCCGCTGAGACGCAGGCAAAGTTGGACCGTATGTATCACAAGAAATCCTTTAGGAATGAAATGTTTTTAGCGAGTTTCCACTATCCCAGTGTTAGCCATCTTGTTTGATGCTCCAGCGCCCTTACCAAATGATGAAAAGGGGTCAAGTTGACGATTCCAATGCCGTCTTACAGAGACGCCCCTATCGTAGTGTCGTTTTGTGCCGGTTTCACAGGATCAATGCGCAAGTCGCCCCGAATTATACATGAGACGTTGCAGGATAAGGGCAAAACATTTCTTACATTTTTTCTAATGATGAGGAATATTAATCGAATAAGCTATGTCTCCGTCACGTGTCAAGACAATTAGGTGGTGACCAGTAACTCCTCAGTTAATCGCGTTTAAGTCAGATGGGATTATGAACTGATCTCTAAGTTCATCCCTCAGTTGGTCGAATTCCTGAGCCTGTCTTTTCAACCTAGCGATAATTTCAAGAGTCGGATAATCCATTTCTTCGGATGATACGAGACCTGGTAAAGTTCTCTTCCTTCCGCTAAAGCAGAGGCGATCACCAAAGATGGGTTTGCTCCATAGCTTCTTACATCACTTTCCGTGACGACAACGATATCCTTTGGCATTCCAAGGTCGAACAAAGCCCTCGAAACCCTCTGCGCCGCCTTCCGCCGGTGCACGCCGTCATACCAAGTTGCTTTGTTATAGGTAACATCATATTGGCCTCCCAATTTGTTGAAGGGGGATCTCATGGCCAAGGTTACCAGGGCAGTGCATCATCTTTCCGAGGAAGAGATTTTGAAACGCATAAAGCGGACAGTGGGGTTCGGGAGGGTTCAGAAGTGGCTTGCTATTTTGATTGCGACTATAGATCCTTGTCCGGCAGGGGAGATTGCCCGGCACACGGGTCTTGCTGAACAGACCGTCCATAACCTGATTTCAGCATATAATAGACTCGGGCCACTGGCTCTCGAGGGACCAGGTAAGGGCAATCGCTGGAGAGCCTACTTGAGCATGCAGGAAGAGGCGAAGTTCCTCAGTCCTTTCTCTGAGCGGGCCGTTGCTGGGCGTATTGCGACAGCAAGGGAGATTCACTCGGCATTGGAAAACCGCTTAGGCCTTTCGGCGCACCTCACCAGCTTCTATCGACTCCTCAAGCGGCACGGGTGGCGTAAAATAGTGCCTTGGCCAGCCCATCTGGAAGCGAGAGAGGAACGCCAGGAGGAATTTAAAAAAATTCCCTGAAATAGTAAATAGGCTTTTGAAATCCAGAGATCCGGATGACTCTAGACCAGCGGTTATCATGGCCCAGGACGAAGGAAGATTCGGTCGAATCAGTGAGCCTCGTCTCGATGTTGGGCTCCACCAAGTATTCGCCCCAAAGCCCCCAGGCAGGTCATCAGAGAATATTTGAACGCTTACGCCGATGTGTGTCCGGCTTTGGGGAAAATGACATCTTTGATCATTCCTTACGCCAATACTGAGATGATGAGTATCTTTATGGAGCACGTATCTGATGACTTCACCAATTTTTTCGTGCTGATGCTGGTGGACCAGGCGGGATGGCATAAGTCTATGGAACTCAAGATCCCTGAGAACATAACTTCTTCCTCAGGATGCCTTCCTTGACATGCAAGTGATTCGCGCGATTTCATGCCTCTCTCGAGTGATTCCAAACCGTTTGCTTTTCTCAATCGTCTATTTAGCCGAAAACCCAGTGTTGATCTCTGAACAACTGAAGCATGTCAACCCAACGTATGCTCATCGCATCGCAGACGTCAGGTATGTGTGGTCGTTTCGGACTTCTAGAAGGTCTCTCTCCTGTCAGTACAGAGCACCTGAACACATGTGCTACTGCGATGACCCAAGGATCAGCCCCGGATCTACTCGCTCGTTCGTCAATGAGCTTGGGATGAACGGCCAGTATCTTGGACACCGCCTGCTGCACTTCCTCGTTGCTGGTCGGCACCAGCATCCCGGATCGATCGTGAGCCCACCGGTATACACCATCATGTTTCCGCTTGAGTTCCACCACAATTTCTTCAGAGGCGATCAAGATCCTGGCTTCGACCAATTGGTCAAGCTTTTCCCAAACTTGAGGGAAGACGTCGGGCGGATAATACCTGACCCAGCAGTCCAGAAGTGCACTAGTGTCTAGGCTGTACTTCAAGCAACCGCTCCGAACAGTAGGTCATGCCCCATGACCTTTTGCTCTATCTCGGTGACGTGTTTGAGATTCACGTTAAGGAAATCGGCCACTTCGCTGGAAGTGATGTTTTCCCGGTAGTAGTTGTCCAGTACCAGGCGAATGAAAGCATTGCCCGTAACGCTGATGGCCATTTGAGCTGGGGTGACGAAACCCTTAGTACGCGGCATTTGTCGAGCGGCCAGTTCCCACCGCTTTTCCGAATAGAACTCATTCGTTATGAGACCGCAGATAAGAAGACGTCGCAAGACAACCTCTTGGCTGGCCCAATATCGACGAGACAACCCCTGGATTTCCTGGTCAGACCATGACGAGGTTTGGCTGTCGCGCTCAAGCACAATGTCCTCGCGGAACAGCTCTGATCGTGGAATCAGTGTTGCCCCCGCCACCCTGTTGCAGAATACCTCGACTTCCTGTTCTCTGGGGTAACGATGTTCGTCTTCCTCCAAGTCACAGATACCTCCTTCACGAATGGCCACATGAACAAGCTCATGAAGCATGCTAAAAATACGGGCGCGGGGCGAATCCTTAATGTTCACGACTATGATCGGCAGAGGTCTATCGGTGATCGAAAATCCTCGCATCTCGGAAACGCCGATACCAGTGGCCTGAAATACAAGGATACCCTGAGCTTCCAGGCTGGAACGCCACCAGCTCATGGCCTTGTATTCATTGCCGAATTCACTCTGAATCTCTCGCGTCACCCCAAGTTCTTTTCTGATTTTCAGGGCGAGACCCTCCGGGTCATCGGTGGTTCTAGCAGCAATTGAAAGCTGAAGCGGTTTCTCGTTCAGGTCTTTGTACAACTCCAAGGCAATATCCCTACGAGCCCACGCCCTGCGCACTTCTAACAGGAGTCCTGGAGACTCCGGCCCACCATCTATTTCTGCTAATCGCCGGTAATCCCGGAGAGGTTGAAAATCGCGGGGCGGTTTGGTCAGGTAAAAGACGGCGATTGGTCTCCTGTAACCCTGAGCCAATTTCCTGAGTTGATTCACCGTGGGTCGTTTTTCGCCGCTCTCCCACAATTGAAGTCGCTCAACCGTCACGCTTGCCTTCTTTGCTGCCTGATCGACTGAGAGACCGGCCTTCTTGCGAGCCCAAACGAGCAATTCATTATTTATCAGGGCTACGGCGCGTTTTGCCATGAGTTTTCCGGTAAATCCTAGAGCGTGTATAATGCAATTAATTGGTGCGCTTTGCTGACTGCCAGCGATATGACCCTGGACCTTGCCACCACCTACAAATCAGATTAGGAAACCTCAGGCGAAATGTCAATATTTTTTATGTGGTTAACTTATCGATAAGATTAGCATATTTGTGCGGAGTCTTATTGCAAACCAAAACCTGTTGGAAAGCGTCTTCATAGGAGCCTGCAGCACAGCCATGAGCGTGCCGAACTCGGCCAGAAGGCTCTTGACAAGAGGTTGAACGTCTTTTCTTGGGATCGCGTAGGTTAGAAGGAGTTCCAGTAAAGATTCTTCAGAGCGGGCGTCTTTCCCCTCGACTGTGAACCGATCCCGCAGTCGTTGTCGGTGGCCCTTGTTTCCTGTCTCAGTCATTCGTCAAAAAACCTGCACCGTTCCATCTGCATCAATATCCCTCTTACTTATTGCTGATTTCATTAAGCGCCCCATATTGACCGAGATGCTCAAGATGCCCTTTGTGGTCTAAGCAAATAGCACAGGAAGAAATGAGGCCGAGATTTGTGCAGGCCAAGACAAACAGGTTGGAGGAAATTTCATCGCCATTTCTGCCGTGATAGATCCGGCCTACACATGGATGAGGCTCTGCGCTCTTTTTAGCATACTTTATTGATCGAGACTAATTCTCTCGATTTCATTTTCATCCCATTCCACCGAAGGAACCCCCATCTGCATGCACGTCAGTAGAAATTCAACCCTGCCGATGCCTGCCAGTCGGGCGACCTTCCCAGTACTTAGACGACCCAGTTCGTATAGTCTCCGGCATCTTTGGGATGTCCTTACGAAAAAGCGATGATTGCTTTGGATTAGTCTTTTTCATGATTGACAGTTTTTAGGTTATCGAAGTAATCCATTAAATATTCTTTCACGGCTGAGACAAACCGTTCCGCTTTGCTCACAGTTATTTTCGCTTCGTCAACGGATGGATTTGAGATGATTTTGTAATCATGGTCCTGGCGGAGTTCAAAAACCTTATGTAAATCGGCGGACAATTCTTTGGGCAGCAAACCCTTGTGAACAAATTCCTTGTCAAAAGCGCCGATTGCGCCCGCATGCTTGGAGAAAGCCTTTCCAATCCGAAGCATCAGGGCAAGGGTTGCGTAAAACATGGCGTAATAGGACCGGTTGATGATGCTTTCCGGGCTGCCACTTCCGGAAAGCAGGCAATATGCATCTTTAATCGCGCTTTCCGCTTGTTCAATTCGATAATGGATCAATGTAGCAATTGCTTCGTCTTTTTTCAAAATGGAATCCCTTCCGATCTCACTGCTTCGGCAAATGGCGAGTAATATTCCGGGCCATTTTCCCACTCCTCGCGTGTGAAGACCACAGACGCCACCACCACGCAGGCATCAAACCCGGCCTCCCAGGCGGAATCGGACACAACGTCACGAGCTTCAAGGGTTCTCGGCTCGTCCAAAACAACCAGAACATCCATGTCCGAATCAGGTTCGGCATCCCCTCTGGCCCTTGAGCCGAACAAAATCAACTGGTGCAGCTTTACCCTCTCCTGCAACAGGCTTCTAAATTTATTCACTATTTTCAAATCTTTGGCATCCATCGCTTTTCCCCTTCATTTCTGCATGCATCATTCCCTAATCTCCCAGAGATGGTTCGCGCGCAGGAACCGCTCGAAGGCCATGGCCACGTGGACACCCGGTGCCGAGGTTGGGAAGGATAAGGTCCTTGATGATCTCTGCCTCGAGCGGTTCGGACTGCATGAAACGGTAAAAGCAAACATCTCGCAGTTCCTGGGCATCCGGGAATGACTTGGAAAAAAAACGCAAAGGAAGGTCCGCGTAGCCGTACTGGAACATCCTGCGGGTGATGTAATTGGCGTAACGATGCCGGGTCTGTTCAGCGCTGAAATGGAGCTTGGCACGAAGGAAGGATCGTATCTCATCCAGGGATTCGCTATCCGGAAGGCTCGGTAGTAATTGAATGGTTTCTTTCAGCAACGCATTGGTGAACTTTAACGAACTGCGTCGCACCGCGACTTTTTCACGCCGGTGTCCCTTCTTGACGGAAACTGTTTTCTTCTTCTTTTCCGATGGTGTGGCTTCGAACAGTGAAGCCTGAGTCTCTGATCTTGGCGTATTCCCGGTGCGCCGCTTAGCGCCATAATTCAATCGAATCCAGTCGACCAGTTTAATCAGTGCTGCGCTGTTGTCTGTGAGGCCGTTGATTTTGGAAAGTGTCTTAATAGGAGCCTGCAGCACAGCCATGAGCGTGCCGAACTCGGCCAAAAGGCTCTTGGCAAGAGGTTGAACGTCCTTTCTTGGGATCGCGTAGGTTAGAAGGAGTTCCAGTAAAGATTCTTCAGAGAGAGAGTCTTTCCCCTCGACTGTGAACCGATCCCGCAGTCGTTGTCGGTGGCCCTTGTTTCCTGTCTCAGTCATTCGTCAAAAAACCTGCACCGTTCCATCTGCATCAATACCCTTCTTACTTATTGCCAATCCAGCCCTGAAGGGCCTATCTAATCTCCTCTTCTTCCCCCTGAACGGTCCGAATCTCATTATGCACGCCATATTGACCGAGATGCTCAACATGCCCTTTGTGATCTAATCACAATAACATCTCAAAATTTGTTAATGGGTGAAATATCTTGACGGTAACACTTGCCCACGGAAAGAGGAAGCATAATTCCAGACCAGCTATACCACCTCGGTTGACCGGAGAGTAGAATTCTCAGACACACCCTCTTGGCTGGTACCGGACTATTTTGAGATACCCAATACCCGATGAAACGCTGGGTGCGTAGCGGTAGGCCCGAACACAACGTCGAAGCATCCCGCCTCTGAGCCGTGTGACCAGCCTTGACGGTCCTGCTGTGCCACCCGTGTGCTCATGATTTCAGTCTGAATCTCAAGTTTTTCATAGACGCTCCATGTCGCTCGCAATTCGAACGGGAAAAATGTCTTTCGTTTAAAGGGCCCGAAGAAATTTTTGCGAACTTAATGCCAACTCCCATGATGTGTATGAAATCAAGAAATAAGTGATCCTGACGTTCATGTGGATCTCATGTCATTGCTGCAAGATCTTTTCAGGGGCCAGAATAAAAATCAAGTAATGAAAGGATCAAAAGATGAAAATCGATTTGTCAGATCTTAACGACATTTACATGTCAATCCAGGCCAGAAAAGTGCCCAATGTGGTATATCCGGCACGGTTGCTGAAAGCGGAAGTCCAGTACTCTAAATTAGGGGAACCCGACGTCATTGGAGGAATGACGCCGATACATGTCATCCCTCCAATTTGCTGGGATCTCCGCTTGGCACTCCCAGATCACGCGCCTCAAGGACACGGCGCAATAATATTCCTGATCTCGTTTTTGGTAGTTCATCCAGAAACACGACTTCCGACAAGGGGATTTCCGGCGTAAAGTTTGCCTTGACGAAATTCTTGATCTCCAGGTTGAGTCTCTTTGAAGGGGTAAACCCTTTCTTTATCCTGATAAATGCCTTGAAAGAGGGGTTCTCGGTGCTCGGTCTTACGGAAATTGCAACGGCTTCTGCTACTGCCTGATGCAAGGACAGAACTTGTTCGACTTCGTAGGGGCCGGTATCTCTTTGACCGAGCTTGATCAGATCGTCGTTGCGGCCCTGGTGATAATAGTAGCCGTGTTCATCCCTTGTCACCATGTCGCCGGTGAGAAACCAGTTGTTAGGACTGAAATAATTCTTGTATCTGGGATCATCCCCCCATAGCCCTGTCATCATTGCAGGCCAGCCAGCCCTTAGCCCCAGCTCCCCTATTGAGAACTCCGGTAATGGCTCCCCCTGTTCGTCAAGGATTGCTGCCTCCAGGCCTGGAACAGGTTTTCCCATGCTGCCGGGTCTAATGCTAACGGAGGGGAAATTGGCGACACAAATCATGCCTGTTTCGGTCATCCACCACGTGTCGTGAGGGGCATGTTTTAGTGTGTCTTTCGCCCAATAGAATTGTTCGGGGCTCAATGCTTCACCAACTGTGGAAAGATGCCGAAGATGAGAAAAATCATACCTTTTCGCAAGGTCTTCTCCGGCTTCCATGAGCCTTGTGATTGTTCGAGGAGTGGTGTACCAGACCGAAATTTTGTACCGCTCCAAAGTTCTGTACCAGCTTGAAGCTGAAAACTGATCACCTTGGACGACTGAGGTGATGCCGCTCAAAAAAGGTGCATACATTCCGTAAACAATACCCGTGACCCAGCCTGGATCCCCACCGTCTGTCCAGATTATGGAATCATCTCTGAGGTCCAGCACGTATTTCCCGGTGATCAAATGCCCTACCATGTCTCCATGCGAATGAATAACCCCTTTGGGAGGACCAGTGGAACCCGATGTTGTGTAAAGCAAATAGAGCGGAGTCGACTTGTCTACCCACCGAGTGGAACTTCGCTTGGGCATCTCATGGAGGACGCTTTGCACTACTATCTCGCTTGGGAAAAGATCAAGCCTTGGACCTTCAGTCAAGAAAACGTGTTCCACGGTGGTCATAGCATGCTGCGGAAGCCGCTCGAACATGTCAGGATGGGTAATTATTCCCCTCGGTTTTGCATTCTGAAGTCGGACCTCAATCTCGTCGTAACCCAAGGTGGGAAAAAGTACGCAGCAAATGATACCCAGCCGGGCACACGCAAGCATGGAAAAGAAAAACTCCGGACAAGACGGCAAGAAGACAAAAATCCTGTCTCCAAAGGCAAAGCCATGTTCGGTAAGAAGATTTGCCCACTGGCAGGAGATATCTTTTATGTCACAATAAGTGAAAGTCTTGACCCTTCCGGCCTTCTCGAAAATGAGGGCCGTGTGCTTTCCCTTTTTTTCGTCTTGTGCCCAGCGATCCACTGCTTCGTGAACAATATTGAGGTTGCCTGTTGAGTGCCACGTAAACTCTTTCTCGACTTCTGTCCACGAAAAATTCTTGTATTCCTCTGCGTACGACCGGAGATTACCGTCAGGATTTTCCGGAGGTATCCTAGCCTTAATCATCGTCTCTATCTCCCAAATTTCAGCATCATTTTATGCAGGGATGTTAATATCATTTCAGGCTTCGCGCATAAATCACCAGCCATTTGGTATCCGCGAGCACTGACGTTCTTGCGCTCTTAATCGGTCCACACGTGATATTCCCTATGTATTTGACAAGCTTCTTCGAAAAGTTTCTCGCCCAAATCCGTCCTGGGAAAACTGGAACCACAAGCGCCGTCTACCCGTGTCAATACTTCAAGAACAGCCTTGACGGAACTAACAAGTGACGGCAAATGATATCCCCCTTCCAATGCGAGAAGTAAAGGAAGGTTACCCCCAGCCTCTCGGAAATTCAATAGTAGTTCTGTCAGTCGCTTGTAGGAAACCTCTGTGAGGTGAGTCCGCCCCAAGGGGTCGTCGCTATGACCATCAAATCCTGCTGCCGCAAGGATGAGATCCGGCCTGTAATTCTTCATGACAAGACCAAGCACCTTTGAACAGAGGTACACGAGATCAGCGTCTTGAATGTTTTTGGGCAGAGGCAAGTTGATTGTGTAGCCTAATCCATCCCCTGTACCTGTTTCACCCCATTCTCCCGTGGGGGGGTACCAACCTCTGTAGTGGGTTGAAACATACATGACTTCCTTGTCGCCATAGAACAAATCCTGGATCCCGTTACCGTGGTGAATGTCCCAGTCAAATATCAAGATACGACTAAATCCGTATCGCTCCATTGCAAAGCGTGCTGTGACACCGAGATTGTTGAAAATACAGAAACCTCCTGCCCTGTCTGGCTGCGCATGATGGCCGGGCGGCCTTACCAGTGCGAAGCATACGTCGCATCGACCGGAAAGCAAAGCCTGCAGACCCTTTATACATCCCCCCACCGCCAGCAGAGCTGCTAAATAAGATTTGGAACATACTGGAGTATCTGGGGCAAGATTGGTAAATTCTCGTTCCGCGGTCCTAAGCACTTTTCTGACATAAGTAGGAGTGTGAACAAGTTCGATCTGTTCGAGTGTAGCAAGCTCAGGTTGAATACTGATGAGGGTTGACTCAAAATCTTTGTCCAGCATCTTGTAGATAGCTTTTAGTCGGCTAGGTCGCTCAGGGTGTACTAAACCGGTCCAATGCAACATGAATCTGTCATCGCGAACTACCCCTACTTTAAGAGCTTTTCTCTGTTTCATTTTGCAGCTAACCCTGGTACCACAGATTCAACCGCAAAAAAAACGCGGCAAAGGGCCCTGAAACATCCAAGGGAGAATCCCTTCGCCGAGCAATCCGTGTTCAATTAACCTCCGTGGGTTTGAAGACAGTATAGCACATCAAGCCCACGAAAAAATCAGGATCTCTTGAAATATGTACTCAAACCGTCTGCTCACTCGTAGATTTTTTCATCTTCGGCAAATGCTTCCGCTGCATCACTTTCAGCGTCCCGGATGCTTGAATCTATTTTCAAGACTTCCTTATAGTATTCATGCTGGATGATCAGATTCATGACTTCGTTTGTTCCCGTCCAAATCATCATAAGCCTTAAGTCTCTGAGCAGTTTCTCGACCGGATATACATTCGTGTAACCTATCCCTCCCAAAATCTGCATTGAATCATTTATTATTTCCCATGCAGAATCCGAAGAGAATTTTTTTGCTTCCGATACCAGTCTTCTCGTATAGCCCGTACTGCCCAGACTGTCTACAGCCGAGGCTGCAGCAAAGGCGAGAGATCGTGCAGCATCCAGCTTGGTGATGCTGTCCGCAATCTTGAAGTTTACGCCTTCAAACTCCCTAATCTTCTGGCCGAAAGCCTTTCTGCGGTCACTGTATCTTCCGGCTATTTCCAGAGCCGCTCGAGCAGACCCCACTGCCCCAGCAGCAGTAGTCATGCGCTCTGGAATCATCATCTGGTGAAAGACATCTCCTCCCTTATTTTCCTGCCAGACGAGATTCTCGGCGGGCACCTTGGTTTCCCTGAACACTAGCCTGCCTGCTCCCCCCCCTCGGGTTCCCAGCAATCCGTAAACGTATTTTGCATCGACCCCCATATCTCTTTCTACGATAAACGCACTCAAGCCCTTAGACTGACTATTCACATCTGTTCTGGCGTAAACTAAGAAAATGTCCGCACCTTGCGCGCCTACCACGAAACGCTTCTGACCATTGAGAATGTAATAATTACCTTCTTTCCTGGCTGTGGTGGTGGCGCCGAAGAAGTCTGATCCTCCCCTGGGTTCCGTTAGCGCTTCAGCGCAGAAAAGTTCGCCCTTAAGTACCGGCGCGAGATATTTTCTTTTTTGTAGATCGGTCCCAAAAAAGTGGATGGCCTCGCCGACTATGCTGACCAATGAATACAGACATGCCAGGGAAGCTCCCAGAACCCCTATTTCCTCTATGGCAACGATCTCGTCAGTCCATTTAAGACCTCTCCCTCCGTAGTCTGTAGAGAACCTCAAACCCAGAAGGTTGCGTTCAGCGGCCTCCACAAGGTATTCTCTTGGAAACAGAACTTTCTCAGAGTCCATGTCAAGCAATAGCTGTCTTGGAACCCATTTGACAAAATCCCTGACCTCTTGCCTAAGTTTGAGTTGCTCTGGCGTCAAAAGAGACTGAATCATTTCCTAACTCTCCCCCTTTACACGAAAATATGGCCATCTCCTCAAATCGTTACATTTCCATATACAATCCGTGTTCTATTGTATCAAATACAGCGGACACGACAGTCAAGGGTTTCTGCACAGTTTGTCGTGAGCACAGTACTCACTTGAGAAACTTTCTCAACAGGCGCTTCAATTGCGTCAAGCCAAAAAAGATTCCACTGAGCCATCCTCCGATACAACCGACTAGAAAGACCTGGGAATTTGGTATGTGCGACACCTGAATCTTTTGGTAGAGAAACAGGTCTGCTAACAAAAATGAAAAGATACACGCCAAAACGAATACTCGACTAAAATAGATGTAAGAAACCGTCAGGAAACTCCCTGCAAAATAAAAAACGAGCATCTGGGTTCCCACGCAAATCGCAAATCCGGCAAATCCTGCCTTTAAGAGAGTAGGTATTTCCATAGCTGTCATTACCTTCGATTCCGGCCAGTGGCAAAAAGGCCCCGAGAAGTTTTCAGACGATCTTGGGCTTGGGCTTGTGTCCATTCATTCCGGAGGTATCTTTAAATATTCCAAACCGTAAATCACCGGGCCATCTTCCTTAATTTTGTACAGTATCGAAACGTGGTCACCTTTTATCGGGAGTTTGGGCGGGATGAATCTTGCTTTCCACGGTAATATGAATCTTTGAGGTTCCGACCGTTTTTCGGCCACCAACCAGATGAATCCGTCCCCCACTTCCGTGATGACACCTCGAATATTCTGAACGGGTTCAGCGGATGAGGTTCCTACGGAACTACCGAACATGACAGCCAGACCACAAAATACTATGAAGAAGCGCATCAGGGGCTCCGTCACTTCTGAGGTTCAATCAATCAAATAAAATATTTACCATAGTTGCGGAACCAGCTTCAATAATTTTCGCGGCCTCTGTTTATTTCCGAATACGACCAAGAATCTTCTGAAATTCAGGAAGTTCTCGGAGTGAATCAAAAATTCCGTCGCCGGCGAGTTTTTCTACATTTGAATATCCCTTATCCACTGCCAGATTAAGGCTTGTTACAGCATCAGGAATGCTTCCGGTCAAGGCGTACATTCCGGCCAGATTGTACAGATGGTTCGCATCTCCCGGTTCAGCCTGCACGGCCTTGAGCATCCACGGAGTAGCCTCCAAAGCTCTACCCGAAACGGCGAGAGCCAGAGCATACGGGGCGAACAATCCCGAATGGTCCGGGTTCTTTTGCATGCCGCTTGTTATGACCTGTAGGGCGTCTTCAACCCTGCCGCTCTCAAGATAAATCATCCCAAGGTTTGAAAAGACTTCCGGCATGTTATGATTGCTCTTCAGGAGCCTTTCATATACATCAACAGCTTTTCCCGTTAGGCCGGACTTGTAGAATACGACCGCCAGATCAAATTCCATCTGGGGATCGTTCCCTGACAGCGATAATGCCCGACTATACTCTTGGATGGCTTCGTTATAACGCTGGTCGTCCAAATAGAAGCTTCCGAGCATTTTATGTATTTCAGGGCTGTCATCCATTTTCTCAGCGGCTCTTAAAAGCGCTTCCCTTGCTTCTTCAGCCTTCCCTGCCCACTTGAGAGTCTTTGCCAGGTTAAAATCTCTGAGGGCCAAAAAGTGGGCATCGAAAGATTTCATTCCACTGTCGAATATGGCTAAACGATCCTCTCCGGAAAGCGTCCGAGATGCCTTTATCAGCCGCTGATCGACCATTTTGTCCAGAAGCAATCCAGCGAGTAATTGGTGCAGTTCGATCGTGGGATGCACGTGGTCCAGGAAGCTTTCGTTACCAGGAATGCCTGATTGGTCGCCGATATGTGTTGCCCGCTTCTCAACGAACTCCTTGAAGGGAACAAAAGACACGTGATTCTCTCGAGCTATTTTCACTATTTGGTCCTCTATAGCGGAGATGCATCTCAGGGGACATGTATCAAGGTCCTTTGCTTTGACGAAATTGTCTCGAGCCTGACTATTTTGCCCTATCCCAAGGAGGGCTTTCCCTTTAAGGTAGTATGTCTGCGCATAATACGGGTCCTTCCCGACAGCCTTATCCAATAGTGAGTCAGCACTCTCAAACCCCCCTTTACTGATCAATCGAGCAGCCCGTTCGATCTCTCTATTCAATGCGACTTGGTCTCGGTATGTCAGGCCCGTGTCATGTTCAGACTTGAACGGAGAAAAATCTTTGAGGTTTGAAGGTAAATCCACCAACATAACTGGAACGCGTGCTTTCTTGCAGAGATCTATCATCGCCTCGAGGTTATGAGCAAAATGGCGCACCACGCCTTTGGCAAATTCGTCATCGCGGTGATAGAGTTCCAGGCCTGCACTCCGGTCAAGAATGGCGGTCACCTCTCCACCAAGAATCGATTTACTCGGTCCGGTGCCGGTGATTGAATGCCCTTGAGGCTTGGCTCGACCTGAAAAAAGCGGGGCCAGGAACTTCTGCAGGACTTGGTAAATCCTGAGTTGCTCCACCAGTGATCTAACCGCTATCACACCTGCGCCCTGACCGAATAGGCCGGAATATGTTCTCCGCTCAAGAAATTCGTTGTGCCCCATGTATATGATCATGAGGTCCGGACTGTATTTCAATGTTTCCCGGACCAGTGGCACAATTCGATAGGACGCATAAGAGATACCTCCTACGTTTATGACTTCGAAATTTTTTTCCGGCGCAGAAGCTTGCAGAAGATCTTGCAGCCATCGTGAGAAACTTGTTCTGCAATCAAAGGGGTGGCCATAGGTGGTAGAACCGCCAAAGCAGAAAATCCGCATGGTTTCAGATGACTTCTGAACCGGAAAAGAGACATCATTGAAGTATCTCAGTCTCGGAGGGGATACCTTCGCCACACCATTTTCCACGTTGAACAAAGACTGAATACTTGAAAAGCCTATGAATGGATCTTCTGCCGGATCCCGCGTTGAGACACCGGCCAAACGCAAAACGACTTCCACAAGAAAGAAGAACAAAAAACAGACCAATAGCCCCACGGTGACATCCGTGACGAAAGCCCTCACGGTTCTTTTATCTTTTTGGGGTGGAGATGTTTTCTTCGGTGGAAGTCCCGTCTTTTTTGGGTTTTTCAAATTACTGGAAGGTTTTCGTGGTTGACCCATTATTATAGTATACTGCTCATGATAGAATATTTATACTGATTGCAGACGCCGCAAAAAGTTCTTTTCTAGTTGATCTATACAGCTCTGCTCGGATATCTTTCGAGAACATGGACCCGATAGAAACAAGAGTGTTGAAATCCGAGGGCCGAATGTGTGAAAAGGACTGTGTCGTAAGCTTGAAGCTCCCGTGCTTTTCGGGTGTCATTCAATGTGGGCAGTCTGAATCTCTTTAAAAAGGAGACGTTACATGAAACTGGGACTGATATTGACCACGGCCATGATCGTATCTGCCCTTTGTCTTTGTGCTGCTTTCGCAGTGGAGGATCCGGTGAAATGGTCCGCTCCGATTGATCAATACCCCAGTCAGTGGTCGCCTACATCTCCTCCCCCTGCGTATTACAGTCCTTATGGTTACCAATATGACCACCCGTACGGATACGGTCAGTATGGAGGTCAGTGGGGCTATGGAGGGAATTACCAGGGATCTCAGCGCCCTGCTCAACAAGGCCCCTACGGGAATCCTTACTACTATTACGGCTACTAAGACTTTTTCGTTTTTCCGCCCCTGAAAAACTGCAATAGCCCGGATACGTTAAGTTCCCCCAGGAGTGATGCGGTTATCCGTTATTACCCTAAACCCAATTGGCCAAGCCTCGTCTTACTGCCTCCACGATTTCGGTCACGGTCACAAACTGGACTTCCCTTGTGCGCCTATTCCTCAGTTCGACGTTTCCTTCAACCAAGGCTTTCTTGCCTACGGTGATTCTGAACGGGATTCCAATCAAGTCGGCATCTTTGAATTTTACCCCTGGCCGTTCGTCCCTGTCATCGATAAGTGCGTCAATTCCCGAATCCCACAGAGAGCGGTAAACTTTCTCAGCCACTTGATTTATTCCACTATCCTTGGTCCCTATTGGAGTTATTATTGCTTGGAACGGCGCTATTGGCGGTGGAAAAATTATCCCGTCCTCGTCATGATTTTGCTCGATCGCAGCAGCTATGGCGCGGCTGACTCCTATCCCGTAACACCCCATTATCATAGGTCGCTCGACTCCTTCAGAATCCAGAAACCTTGCATTCATGGCTTCCGAGTACTTCACCCCCAGCTTGAAAACGTGGCCTACTTCAATACCTCTGGTCAGTCCCAGCCTGCCGGCGCAGCGTGGACATGGATCTCCAGCTTCGGCCGAGCGAAAGTCACCGTAATGATCTACGTGAAAATCCTTTTGAGGATTTACTTCGACAATGTGCATGTCCGGTTCGTTTGCCCCCACAACTGAAGAACTAATCCTTAGGATTGCGTTGTCAGCAAGAACCGTCACATTCACAAGTCCGATAGGACCTGAGAACCCCAGGGGGCCTCCCGTCACGTCTTCAATTGTTCGTTCGTCGGCCAGTCCTACCTCCGAGACCTTAAGGAAGTTCTTGACCTTTGTCTCATTCAGGTCGTGGTCTCCTCGCAGGAGTACGGCTACCTTTCCAATATCCGTCCGCAAAATTAAAGTCTTGATGATAGCTTGCGGTTTCACATCCAAGAATCTTGACAGATGCTCAATTGTGCTGACTCCGGGGGTCGATACTTTCCGGGCGTTTGTGGAACTGATTTCACTAGACGGGTCGCAGGGCCTTATTTGGGCTTTCTCCAGATTGGCTGCATAATCGCACGAGTCGCATGACACTATGGTATCTTCTCCAGTGTCTGCCAGAACCATAAATTCGTGAGAAAAACTGCCTCCGATAGGCCCGGAATCAGCTTCAACGATACGGAACCCTAATCCACATCGTGAGAAAATCATGCAGTAGGCTTGCCGCATTACGCGATATGCTTCTTCGGCTGCCTCTTCGGTTGCGTCAAAGGAGTAACCGTCCTTCATCATAAACTCTCGCCCTCGCATCAGACCGAATCTGGGGCGAATTTCGTCACGAAATTTGGTCTGTATTTGGTATAGGTTTAGAGGAAGATTACGATAGGACCTTACCTCTCGTCTAACCAGGTCAGTGATGACCTCTTCGTGGGTAGGCCCCAGACAACATTCCCTGTCATGCCTGTCCTTGAAACGTAGTAGTTCGGCGCCGTAAAGGTCCCATCGACCCGACTCTTTCCACAACTCAGATGGCTGTACAATTGGCAGAAAGACTTCCTGAGCCCCTGCTGCATCCATTTCTTCCCGCACAATCTGTTCAACTTTGCGTAGAGATCGGTATCCAAGCGGGAGGTACGAATATACTCCCGCAGTTAGTTTTCTGATCATTCCCCCCCTCAGCAATAGCCTGTGGCTGATAACCTCTGCGTCAGCCGGATTTTCTTTAAGAGTCGGAATCAAAAACCTGGACATCCTCATGTGCCATTCCCTTCAGCTTCAATGGTTTGTGCTATAGTTTACACTTCCCCTGCCTGGAAATACATGGATATCTTTTTTCGAGAGATTACCTCAAGGCTTGGCAGTTTGGAATTTTATCATTTAGTAAAGACATAAGGCGAGGGCATGGCAGCTAAACTTAACGCCCGGGAAATACTTGAAAGAGCTAAAGCGGCGAGAAAATTGTCCACGCCGTGCCGTCTTTGTCCGAGAAGTTGCGGTGTAAATCGGATAGCCGGAGAGAAGGGATATTGCATGGCTGGACCTGCGCCTGTAATAGCCCGTTGCCTTCCCCATTTCGGGGAAGAACCTCCTATCTCCGGTGACGGAGGGGCGGGCACAATTTTTTTTTCCCGCTGTACTATGCGTTGTGTTTATTGTCAGAATTACCAGATTAGCCAGGGGCAGTTGGGCTCCATTCTGACTCCTGAGGTTCTGGCCGATCAAATGCTTAGCCTCCAAATCCAAGGGTGCGCCAATGTGGAGCCCGTGTCCTCTTCTCACCAGCTACCAGCCTTTCTAGAGGCCCTGGCTTTGGCAGTCGAACGTGGATTGGACCTTCCGGTAGTTTACAACACAAATGGATTCGAGTCTGCGGAGGTGTTGGATCTCTTGAACGGCGTCGTGAACGTTTACCTGCCGGACCTGAAGTATTCAAGTGCCCTGGCAGCGACAAAATACTCAGAAGCTCCGGAATATGTAGAGTTTGCACGGTCTGCTATTCTCAAAATGCACGACCAAGTCGGCAATCTTGTTGTAGACATGCAAGGCCGAGCCTTTCAAGGATTGATTGTTCGCCATCTTGTGCTACCTGGAGATATCTCCGGTACAGAGGAGACTCTCAGGTGGGTCAGGGATAACCTGCCTTCTACGGTAACGCTCTCCCTCATGTCGCAGTACTTGCCCATGCATAAGGCAAAAAACTTCCCGGAGTTGAACCGAAAGATAACCCCGGACGAATACGATAGGGTGCTTGATTCAGCATGGGGCTTAGGCTTCGAAAACGTGTTTATTCAGGACATGCAGTCTCCAGAGTACGGAACACCGGACTTTGGACGGGACAATCCCTTCGATTGGAACGTGTGAAGTGCAAAGGCCGCGTGATTGACAAACCACACCCCGAAGGCTACGTTGAGCGCAAGGTGAGAGGGAAAAACCAAGAACATGCCCAGACCTTTTTGCGGGACACGACCTTCTCGGTCGGGTTAGGAGGCTCTTATGGAAGCAAGAACTTTTGAGTTGGAATTCGCAAAATTCATACAAAAATTCCATGAGCACATCAGAGAGGCCTTCCTCGAAGATACCTTTCTTAAAAGGGAACTCCTCTCGCATTACCAACTGAGAAAGACAATGCTCGAGGAACTTTCAGACAGTATTCTTACGGAATTTACCAAGAACATTGATAAGAAGACCTCCATAGAGACGATTGCCGACAAGTATGTACAACTGGGCATACATTGCAGAGACGACGGTCTGAGTTATTCCGAAATGGTCAGAGTTTTCATCCTCTTGAAACGCCACATCTGGCTGTTTTTTCAGGACAGCAACTTCGCAGGTCAGCCTTTCGACGTCAGGTCCATCGTAGCTCTCAACAATAGGACAGCATTGTTTTTTGACAGAGTCATATACTATTTTCTGGTGGGTTATGAACAGTCCGACTCAGATGAATCGTCTGAACTGGAGACTCTGTACAACTCGTTTGTCGACAGGATTCATAAAGATCTTAGAGCGCGTTCGCGTTCAAATACCGAATAATTGTTTGAAACTTGTCTGACATTGAGTGGTAGCAATCGTTGAGTGCGGGGTTGGAGTCTCGGACAAGGTTAAGGGGTGACTCGCAAGTCACCCCGTGTGGTTGTTGAGGAACAGAGTCCTGGATCCTGGATCGATGCACACCCCTGGTAGGAGTAATACTATTGAACAACCTGAACGGTGTACCCGAACTTGTCCCCGTTCTCCTGACGGTAATCAACTCTTACCTTTTCACCTACTGCAGGCCTGCGGAAAGGTATGAATTTTGTCTTCAGACCGACCTTGATGTTGATCACTTCAGCGGTTTCACCCTCATCTACAACTCGTAGGGAAAGACTCTTGGGGGAAGATGCTACTACCTCGCCGGTCATAGATTTTGACTTCTTGTCATCCGCGGGAATCGGCTCTTTAGCTTCTTCCCTCGGTTCGTGTGCAGGGCGCGGCACAGGCGCTTTGGACAATTCCTTCTTCTCTGGAACCGGCTTTTTGGTGCCGCCAAGTCGTTCCGCCGGCTTGGGCTCCACTGGTTTGCTTCCAGGAGTCCACGATGGATCCGAAACGTGCGACGGCGGTTTGGCTGAACAGATGGCTCGCGGAGCGGCACAGGAATCTGTAGCCGTAGGAGCTTCTTCACCTACCGACTTGCATTCGGAACTACTGGGAGGAGGAGGAGGGTAACATTGAGCCGCGGTTGGCAGTGGCGAAAGGCTGACTACCTTGGTGGCTTTCATGTATCCATCTTCGAGCACAAAATCCACGGCGACCCTTTCGCCTAGACACGGGCGGCGATTCGGAATGTACTTGGTCCTCCATCCCACATTAACCTCCGCACATTGTCCATTGGATTTTACTGTCATGCTACGCCAGCCGTGATCAGTTACGGTGCCCTTGAAGGTGCAGATGCGATACGCATGTACAGGCGACAAATAGAAAAACATTATAGTCAGGGATGTGAATACAACGAAAGCCCTGGCTGCAACTGAACACTTGCCAAACATGGGGACCTCCTCACTCGGGGGCGTAAGGATTCGCTCGTTCTCAAGACGATTCCTCGGCTTCTCCGGGAACCCTTTAGCGTAAAGTGTTTTATACATAGTAGGTTATATGACAAAAGTCAAGTTAATTAATATATAAAAAGATCTACTGCTTAATAATGCAAAAGATTTTTGTTAGATGTCCGCCCCAAGGCTCTCTCTTGTCTTAATCCAGCTTGCATGTTATCAATATTCAATGGAGGAAAGCTATGGGAATGTTTCGCGAAGCAAGCTCTCAGGAAATCGACATAGTCAAAGAGATGGCTGAATCCCTCGGAGGCGCCGGTTGGAAATTAGAGGAAATATTGGAAAAGACCAACGCTGCGCTGGCACGACTGCAACGCTTGTTTGACGTAGATGAATCTGAAAGTTCGGAGGGTTCCTCTCGCTTTTTGGACCTGATTAATGAATCCATCCGAGAATATAACCGCCTCGTAGACCTGGCTGAAAATGCTTTGAACCGGCTCTTGATTCAGAGAGAAGCGTGCGGCTTCCGGACGCATCGATATGTGAGTCACTATTACCCGATCCCATCTAAAATAAAGCCCTTGAGACGATGAATTCTTTGAAACTGTCTGTTTTCAGCAGACGCATCATAATTGCTCTAGTGTGTATAGTCTTTTTCCTATTGCCTTTCCAGGAGGGTTCACCTGCCACGGCAAAGAAAAAAGGAAGGGCTGTTTGGCTGGTCTTCTTTTTTTCCAAGGATTGCCCGCATTGCGAAAGCGTTAAAGATCTGACAAAGGCTTTGAGTGGTAAGTATCCGGTGCGTGTCAAGAATTTCAACATAGACGACCAGGCAGATTATGCGGTCTATTCCAAACTCGAAGCAATCCATGCACGGGACAAGTTTTCAGTTCCCTTGATCATGGTTGGAGATGAAATACTTATGGGTGAGACCGAAATCGCCGGCAAGCTCGAAGAAAACATTCGTGGATTGAATGCTGCTGGTGGATCAGGGCTCCCCTATCTGGGAAAGGCTTTCTCCAAGACACCTGCAGTGAAATCCCCTTGTCCGGATTGTGATTCCGAGGGTCGGCCAAAGCGCCGCTCCCCAGGAGACGGATCGGGCAAGATGAAAATTTTTGAGGACAAGTCTTTTTAGCCCAATTTGAAATAGCTCGGTGTAACATGCACATTATGTTAATAAGATTGGTATTTGTTGTCCTCATCCTGGTCGGTTTACTATGCACTATCACTTCGTGCACCTGAATTGAATCCCGGTTCAAAACGCCGACCGGTCAGGTCGACTCAAAAAAAATGTCGGCACCAAAGGAAGGATGTAAGCCTGGATCATTTTATTGTCCCCCCAGCGAGAGGGCACATTGATGGGATGACGGGTTGTGAAATAGAGGGACCAGTAAGGATTTTCAGTGTGTTTCAAAGAGAAGAAGATTTCGAGAAGGCGCGTTTTGGCTTCCAGTGAACCCATGAACACTCCTGATTTATGGCAAGGATACTTTTTCGCGTGTAATCATATCCAAAGCTCTTGACTATATGAGGATATATGAATAATCTTAGCCAGTGACGACGGCTAATAATTGATCTTATCTAAGAGGTGGAACATGTTTGCTATCGATGACGCAGCCCGCAACTATTTCAAGGAAAAGCTGAGCGGGAATCAAGCTCTCAGAGTATTCTTCGGAGGCTATGGCTGAGGAGGCCCCAGCATGGGGTTGGCTCTGGATGAGCCGAGAAAAGGTGACGAGACATATCGCATCAATGAATTGCAGCTTATAGTAGACCCTTTTGCTCTCAAGCTGATCACTGAATCCGGCGGCTTGTCAATCAAGTCCAGCATATTCGGACCCACGGCTGAACTCGACAATCTCAGTCATTCCGGTTGCAGTTGTTAAGAGCGAGGATTCGATATGCCTATCTTTGAATTCAAATGCTGCAAGTGTGGCAAGGAGTTTGAGAGGATAATATTCGGTTCTGACGAGCAAGTTCCTGCTTGTCCGGATTGTGGCAGCCCTGAAGCCAGTAAAATGTTGTCGGTATTTGCTTGCACCGGCCTTGAAGCTGAATTGGCCTCATCTTGCGGCAAGTCGTCCTCCGGGGGCTTCTCCTGAGGATCACATTGAACCGCCGTGAGCGGTGTTACGGATTGGCAGAAAGTTGGGACGCGCAAGTGTGCCCATTTGTCCTGGAGGCAGGCGCAGTGTCGGATGCACCTCGTGACGTGCATCCGACACTGCCGGTGTTCCTGACGCTTTAGTTTGTCGGTTTCGGGCCACTGCGGGATTACTCGGTCGACCTTTAATCCCACTTGCGAATATCTTCAATGGTCTTCTGGACACTGGACAGATATCCAGGTTTCACTATAAGAACAGACCCTTTGAGCTTGGTGACGTCACGAAGTGTATCTTCGACAGCTTTGACGAATCCTTCGGGTTCGGAGCCCTTCAGTTCTATTTCAAGGGTCATAGAGTCCCTATCCTGCCGGCGGTCTACCACGAGTCTTCCTTTGGCGATTTCCGAGTGATTTTCGAGAACTTTCTGAACCTGGGAAGGATGAACGAACATTCCTCTTACTTTAGTTACCTCGTCCGCCCGACCCATAATTCGTGTTAAACGAGGACCGGTGCGGCCACAAGAACAAGGCTCTTCGGCCACGCTTGAGAGATCACCAGTTCCGAATCTTACCAGCGGGTAAATCTTGTTATTGCACGTTACCACTACTTCTCCCGGTTCACCGTTGGGAAGGACCTCTCCTGAGCCTGGATCAACGATTTCCACTATCACGTCATAATGGACGTGCATGCCGTTCAACTTGGGGCACTCGTATGCTACGCAGCCCACGTCCGCAGTTCCATAAGCCTGCCTACCGATAATGTGATATTCATCCATGAATTTTTTTCTCAGAGATTCCGGCAACATTTCGGCAAGAAGAAAGCCCACTTCCAATTTGAATTCAGAGGCAGCGTCTATACCCATTTCCTCAGCTTTCTTAAAGATGGCAATAAGAAAGCTGGGCGTTCCGATATAGCACGTTGCGCCCAGGTTCTTCATTATCTCCACTTGTATCTCGGTATTTCCTACACCGGTAGGGATGATCACCGCACCAAGTTCTGAAACGCCTTCCTCGAACATGTGGCCGGCCGGCGTCAGATGGTACGCAAATGTGTTCACTGCCAAGTCTCCCGGCCTGAACCCGACGGCATACAAAGCAGTCTTCCAACGCCAGTAATCATGAACTTTCCCAACTGGGTCGTAAATGGGACCAGGCGACTGGTGGATCCTGAGAAGATCTGAAACGGGAACGGTAAGAAAGCCGCCAAAGGGCGGTAGGGCCTTCTGGGCCTCTGAAAGATCCTTCTTCTTAGTTATCGGCAGCTTTTGGAGATCATCGATAGCGGAGATATCTGATGGCTGAAGGCCGAGTCTGTCCATTGCCGCCTTCAAAGGAGTAGCGGCGTTGTATGCGCAGCTAACCATCTCCCTAAGAAAAGCCTGCTGGTAATCTCGCCTGTCCGCCGGCGAAAGTTTTTCTTCGGGGCTCAATATGCCGGAGTTACGGTCGACGTGATACATAAACTCCTCCACATATAACGATTTAGAATGAAAGGGGAAGATTTAGCGGAAAAAAATTAGCCGGGTCCCGCATCATTGCTTCAACGACGCAGTAACTCCGGCTAAAGTGAGAACTCAGATATGGGTTCACCGGCTTTCTTATCTGGATATATTACACTTCGCTCCACACACCCTATTCATAACAACAAAATCTAACTCGGGCATGCGGCACCAGTCGGCTGGTCGCTCGCGGTTAAGCGTTTTCGCAGCCCTCAGCCGGAAAACCTTCAAGATGATCCAAGGTCTCTGTTCAAGTGAATCTCGTTTTCCCAAGGCGTCCAAGATCTACATAGCACTCCCTGGGTAAACCTCACCAGCACCAGCGCCAGGGCCTTACAACCCGCACCGGAACCGCTGGCCAACAGTATGCCGGGACGCACACTACGGGTCTGGGCACGCAAACGGCTATCACCGGGGCACAGACCACTGGAACCGGAGCGCACATAAAGGGTGCACATGCGAATCCGCAGCGCCATGCAGAGGCGTCTCCAGCAAACATGCCCAAACAAACCGCAATGCTCAGGCCGGCCAAGATCACCTTTACCCTCTTCTTCATTTTAATACCCCCTGGGTTTGATCTCTCCCCCACCATACACTATAAATCGTAGAAAATCCAGCAATATGACACTAAACTCCTGATTACGACTTATTTCACCCCTTCATTACATACTTTCGCAATATTCTTACAAGTAGGGGAGGCATGTTTTCCCTAAGTTGTCTGCGGAAATCGTGGCCTTGCGAAAAAACCATGTGTCGCAACACTTCCACATAGTACTCCCGCCCCCCTCCTGTTGAAAATTTTATGTCCTTACCCGTCATGACGTGCGGCAATCCGGCCTTGATAACAGCTTTGTACCAGCACTCAGACGACACTTTGTCCATGTTTCTTAAATTGATTACCTGTTCCTGATCGTGATCTAATTTTCTCCAAAGCGTCTGGTAGACAGTTTCCAACCCGTGAGTCCAGGCGTCAGAGGTATTCTCCACCAATATTCCAACTTTCAGGTCAGAGTCTGAATATGGGAACGCGTCACTGTAGACGGAAGGATGTCCCATTCCTCCGTAATCAACCATTTTTATGTCTGATTTTCCGTTCGTGAATTCTAGTGTGTCCTGGTCTGCTGAGGTTTCCAGGGGCGCTATCCCGATCATCGGAGGCAAGGCCGCTAGAACGGCATGATAATGCCAAAAAGGTACGCGGCCCATTGGAATGATTCTGTCGGACCAAGACGTTATTTCTTCTTCAGGAGAACCAAAAAAGTATATGAAAAGACCGTGTCTTACCGAGAAATCAGTCATAGCCGTCATCACTAATCCAAAGCTGCTCGTTAATGCCATTCGATCGCTTTGTGTAAGAATTATCCCTTCTGGTTGAGATGGTGCTCTTGTCTGTTTAGGAAACTCAAATCCGTTCGGACATACGATTGTCTTGTCACACAAACTCAATCCAGTGCTCTTTTCCAACAGTCTCATCAACCGGTCCGACGTTACTGTCAAAACTTTACTATTCCGAATCGCTTTAACTATGACCTCTTTATTTCGAAGCTCTTCTTCAGGTATGTACGAGGGTTCACCGATCATAAAATCATCAAGGTCGTACAAGTAATTGTTGCCTATTACCCGGCCCACGTGATCTATCAACTTTGAATTGCGAACCCTTTGCAGCCATACGACATCAAAGACAAAATCAGCCGGTAGGTCAAAAAGTGTCGGATCCGTCACAAAGTAACCATCTATCAGGCCTTGTCTTTTCAAATTGAGCAGAGGCATATCGACTCGCAGGCTTCTTAAGAATCCCTTATCTTCAGAAATGACCAGAATCCGCGGTTTTGAAATACAATGACTCATGCAGTCCACCATTTGGATTGTGTGAAAGAGTGTTCAGTCCCTAACCGTATTCTTCACCATTTGGCCTGCTCTCGTCAAGTAATCGGCAACTGACCACCATCTGGAACCTAAGCCCCTCTTGAAAGCCGTAAAGATATCCCTTGCTCCTTTGTCGCTCCGCAGCAATTGCAGCGCGTAATTCAACAGGGAATTATTTTGTTCGGCGAATATTACAGTAGCCTTTTCCAGATCATTGTCATTGATTTGCCTCCAAAGTTCGAACAGGAAGATGAGTCTGTAGTTGATCCGCTTGTTCTGGCAAAGAATCCGCAAGGCCTGCTCTAAAGTGATGAGAGGCTGCTCCGACTTGATTGCGTGGTACACCTGCCATTCAAGTACGAAATTATCCTCAACTCTTCCCCTGTCATCGTCTTCCACAATGGTATTGCCACGATGCCTTCGATAATCCGTGAGTTCTTCTTCAATGACGTGAAGGCGTCCGCGGGCCGCCAAAGTGAGGAACATAAACCAGTCGTGGACGTATCTGAGTGGAATAAAACCGCCAATTGTCTGAAAGACCTCACGATTTATAAAGAGGCACGAGGTTGTGATCAGGTGATTGACCACGAGCAGAGAAGCAAATAATGAATCGTGCTCAAGCCTTACCTGCTTACATTGTTCGTAACGGACAGCCAGGTATCCATATTTGTTAACCGGGTCACCGCCTTCAGTTATGTATCGGACCCGGGACACACTGGCATCGAGGTTTGGATGTCGTGCGTGTACTTCCAGATGTTTTTCCAATTTGTCCGGATGAAACCGATCATCTGAATTCAATATCACGATCCAGGGAGCCGATGCCAGCGTCGCTCCCCGGTTCAGGGCATTATGAGCGCCCTGATTGTTTTGGACATAAAGCCTGATTCGGGTGTCACTAAACTTTTTTACTACATTTACGCTGCCATCGGACGAGCCGTCGTCGATTACTATTATTTCAAAGTCATCCACAGACTGGGCGAGCACAGATTCTATAGCCTCTCCCACATATCGTTCGTGGTTATATGACGGCATTACTACCGAAACCAGCGGGACTGTTCTCTCGGGCACGCCTACCTCTCTCTTGGAGAACGCACGGTCCGTGGCACCGTTCATAGCATTCTGGAAACCCATTATCACCAAAACATGGTGAACTCAATCTTACTTTCTCCAGGATATTCCGCAAAAAAAGATCCCCTAACAAATAGTTTTTTCAATCAAGATAAGACTCAGGCCCAAAAATAAGTTGAAATTGTTGCGACTCCGGTCTAAGTGTCTGTTCCAATAACACTCGATGGAGTTACGGAGAGGATGACATGAGAATCAAGATTTTGCCGGCCGTCCTTTTGATGATCCTGACCGCAGTGTCTTTTTCAGAAGGTCAACAAAATTTGCCCTCCTCCCCGTTACCTGGTGCGGGGTCTTTCCCACAAGAAACAGTTCCTAACCCGCCATACCCTGGTGGTACCCAGGGCTACGGCGGTTCACTTCAACAACAAGGCGGCTATCCGGTCCAGAATCAGCAACTCAACCCTGGAACTGACGCCACCGGTTGGCCAAATTACCCGTATCCACAATATCATAATCCCTACTATGGAGGGATTTCCACACGCGACCTTGTTTCAGGAACGCTCGAATGGCTGGTCAGCCTTCCCTCGACTGTTTTCGATCGTTTTTCAGGTTTCGTGGATCGTAACTTTTTTCCTCAATCACCCGCTACTCAAGGTGGCGGAACACAACCGCAAACGCAGACCCCATCAGGGGCCCAGACAAGTCCTGGGACGACCGGACCACTTCCTCCCGCCAATGTTTATGGACCTGGTTCGAGATGACTTAATTTTTCCAGGTTGGACCAAATGGCCCTGGAGCTTAGATTCCTATGGATGATTTCTCGGACGCCCGAAAGAATATGGTTGAGCGACAGCTTGTGGCACGTGGTATCAGGGATCGACGCGTTCTTCAAGCGATGGAAGAATTGCCACGGGACCTTTTTGTAGATCAAGATTCTGTGAGTGAGGCCTACCATGATAACCCTCTTCCAATAGGTTACGGCCAGACCATTAGCCAACCTTACATGGTTGCAATCATGACCGAATTGCTGGCGCTTGAGGGTCATGAGCGGGTTCTTGAAATAGGTACTGGCTCGGGATACCAGACCGCAATTCTGGCGAGGCTATGCTTGCGTGTGTTCACTATTGAACGGATAACGAGTCTCGCTCATAAAGCCGAAAATGTCCTCTCTCAGTGCGGATATACAAACATATCGTTAATGGTGGGTGATGGAACAGAGGGGTGGTCTTCTGAAGCGCCCTTCGACGGAATCATCGTAACCGCTGGCGCTCCCAAAGTCCCACAGACTCTTGTGGACCAGCTTTGCGAAGGGGGAAGACTTATTATCCCCGTGGGCGACCGGTTTTCACAGATTTTGAAACGAGCGACAAGAGTACGTGACGGCATCAAAATCGAAAGCCACACCTCTTGCCGATTCGTGGATCTTGTCGGTCAACACGGCTGGTCGCTGTCTTAAGTCGGCCTTTTCTCTTGGTCATGTCAGGGAACGGAGCGAATAAATCTATTTTTTCTCCCAGCGCACTTATTAGTGGTCAAGAGGAGTCTTTCAGACGAGCGGCTTCGAAAACATCTTAAGCGTATCTGACAAGAAAGCTATTCAAAAAAGATCGTGAACTGCCCGGAAACTTTTAGAATTACATTGTGTGGGGCAACTTTAAAGGTCTCGCGTATCGTCAAGGCCATTACTCTCTGTATGATATATGCTGTTCTTACCTGTGGCTGTCCTCACGTAAATTCAGGATTGCCGCCGCCACTGAGATATCCTGTCATAGAGGCCAATTCCCCCGCTACAGGGCTCTACCACACGGTTGTCGAAAGTGAGACTTTGCCTTCAATAGCAAAATCTTACAACGCAGATCAACAACAATTGGCAGAGATGAACAACCTGCGACCGCCGTACGGGGTTCAGGCAAACACCAGGTTGTTCATTCCAGGTGCTTCGCGACAGAAAAAAACTGAAACAAATCAAACACTCCCACAGGGGCTATCCGCGGTCCAGGATTTTCCAGGCATCGTTTCCTGGCCGGTGGAGGGGAAAATCATCTCGGAGTTTGGCATAAAAGGCGGGATCCAGCACAACGGAATTTCAATTGAGACTGCTGAAGGCACGCCGGTGAAGGCCGCTCAGGACGGCAAGGTAGGGTACGTGGGGTCTATTCCTGGATATGGGAATGTTATTCTTATTGAGCATGCCAACCGACTGGTGACTGTTTACGGTCACCTAAAGGAGATCAAAACCGGGACGAGAAGTTTGGTAAAGAGGGGCGACGTGATCGGCACCGTCGGCAGTTCGGGGAGAGTCGTCACCCCTTGCCTGTATTTTGAGGTTCGATCGCGTTCCAAACCAAGAAACCCGCTGTTCTTTCTGACGCGAAAGACGTGACAAAAACCCTGTCAAGACATCTTGATCCTTGCGATTATCCAAATCGTTGACAGAGATGGGCGGACAACTTGGTCTCGGCAAGTCTGACTCCGATTGGAGCGCTTTCCCGGTGTTCTGAGTTCGGCTAAAAGACAGTCTGCTTGCCAAATTGTTTACTCTTATGTGCTTTTTTCATGATAAGAACTAAGACATTAAGAATTAAATGCGATAGACAGAGAAATCCGGGCATGAAATCAATTCAACGCCCCCCAGAAGAGGCCTCATGAAATCATGGCCCTCAGCCTTGGGGATAAAATCGCCATTTACAATCCCGTCAGGGGTCTTGACAACCCTTCCCTCTGTAATTGCACTGGTCGCCAGAGAAGTTCCTGAAGTAGGGTTTCTCACTACCAAGACTCTGAGCGTAGCCCCCCGTGAAGGCTACCGCGAGCCCATCATTCACGAATATTATCCCGGATGCTTTGTCAATGCAGTCGGTTTAGCCAACCCAGGGGCACGAGAGTTTCTAGCAGCAATGAGTCCATTGTTGCCACTCCATGACGGCAAACCCCTGTTCGTTTCGATAATGGGCGCAGACCCGGAGGAATTTCTCGAATGCGCCACAATCCTTGATCCTATTGCCGACGCGTTTGAGTTGAATCTTTCATGTCCTCATGTAAAAGGCGCAGGCCAGGCAGTGGGCTCCGATCCCAACTCAGTCCAGGCCGTCATCAGGCTTTTGAAAGAACATTTCCGCAAACCTGTAATTCCCAAGCTATCACCAAATCTTGGAGACATCCCGAGAATGGCCTGTCTTTGTCGCGATGCCGGAGCGGACGGCTTGTCACTGATTAATACGGTCGGGCCCGGCATTGCGGTTGATTATGAGGGCAATGCAATTCTCACCAATGTGGTTGGAGGTTTGTCAGGCGCAGGAATTTTCCCCATAGGATTGAGAGCAGTTAGAGAGGCGTCTGCCGCTGTTGATCTCCCGATCATAGCCTCGGGGGGGATTACAAGTGCCGGAGAAGTCCGAGCATACAGGGATGCAGGGGCTTCTTTTTTTGCAGTGGGATCAGCCCTGGCGGGCATGTCCACGCCGGACATAGTCTCTTTTTTCCGAGGACTCGACGTATGTGGACCGAAGGAAAAAGAGCATGAGCAACATCGACAAAACAGTTCGGCATTTAGATCGCGAACCACGTATCACAAGGCTCAAGTCATGGAGAATGAAGTCGTAGGTCCTGATATGTTCAGGATCACGCTCTCGGAGGGACTGCCCTGTGATCCGGGCTGCTTTTTTTTTCTGCGTCTGCCTGGGGCAGGGGAAAAGCCCTTTTCACCAATGTGTGATAAACCTCATGTCTACCTTGTTCGTGCCGTGGGACCGTTTACGCGGAGCTTGCAGGTTCTCAGGCCCGGTGACGTGGTCTATCTTCGGGGACCGTATGGACAAGGATTCGCTGCGCCGGAAAATGGGAGGCCCCTGATACTTGTTGCAGGGGGTACCGGAGTAGCACCGATCGTCTTTGCAGCCCTCCGTTGGTCGACATCCGTGGTCAAATCGTTTGTAGGCTTTTCCAAAGAGATGTCCCCATCGTTTGTGACGGACCTCAACAAAATGTTGCCCGGTGTCAACATTTCCATAGATCCTCCCGGTCAGGTAGGAGAAGTATTGAGGTCATTGGTTGACGAATTTTCCAGAGACCGGACGCTGTATGCAGAAAGCTGCGTATTCATGTGTGGCCCGACTCCCATGATGGAGGCAGCCGGCAAGGTTTTTCGAGAAACGGTTCCCACACATAGACTTTTCACGGCGCGTGAAGATGTAATGAGGTGTGGAATAGGACTGTGTGGAAGTTGCGGCACTAAAAGCGGTCTGAGATCGTGTGTTGACGGCCCGGTGATGTCCCTGGAAATCTGATGAAAAAAGAGGTCGCTTTGAACAGCAAACAATAGATTTATTGTGGAGGACTGATGGAATCAAGATCTGAAGATCGCAATCTTCATTGGGAATTGATTGACAGCCGTGAGGATCGCTCGTACAGGCTGTTCTCAGTCGCAATAAACAGAAACAGGTCTCCAAGAACTGGAGAAATTCACGAATTCCAGATCCTGAACTCTCCAGACTGGGTTGCAGTTATAGCATTGACTCCCAAGAATGAGATGATACTGGTGCGGCAATACCGTCATGGAATTTCGGGACTTTCCTTGGAACCCCCGGGGGGATTGGTAAAAGAAGGTCAAAGTCCGGAACAGAGCGGCCGAGAAGAACTCGAAGAGGAGACGGGCTATCAGGCTCCCTCACTGGAACTCCTGGGCTGGATGCACCCCATGCCGGCCCTTTTTTCAAACCGTTTTTATGTTTTTTTCGCCAGAGACGCCACCCCTGACGGACGGCTCAATCCGGATGACACGGAAGAAGTGGAGACGGTCCTAGTGCCTGTGGATAAGGTGAGGGAATACATAAGATCAGGCGTAATTACGTGCGGCACAATGATTGCCGCGTTGCACCTATTCTTCGACTGGGAGGACCACGGAAAGATCACCAGTCCTTAGCATAGGCTCTATCATAATCAGAGTTTTCAACAACAAGATCTCAGGAATGACACAAGGAGGAAAACAATGGACGTGAAAGTTTTCGGAGTGGTTGGAGCCGGCCAAATGGGAAACGGGATAGCGCATGTTGCCGCGGCTTCAGGAATGCAAGTCATTATGAACGATATCACACAGGAATTCGTGGACAACGGTCTGAAAACTATCGAAAAGAACCTGGCCAGGGCGGTGTCCAAGGGCAAGATGACTGAGGAGGAAAAATCTCAGATCCTGAGCCGTATAAAACCAAGCATTGACTTGAGCGACTTCCGGGAAGCCGACTTCGTCGTGGAAGCAATTATTGAAGACTTACAGCTCAAACAGACAGTGTTCAGGACTCTTGATGAGGTAGTTTCTCCAGGAAAAGTGCTCGCAAGCAATACATCTTCCATATCGATCACTAAGCTGGCTAGTTTCACCAAGAGGCCCGACAAATTTATTGGCATGCATTTTATGAATCCGGTTCCAGTCATGAAGTTGGTAGAGATCATTAATGGCCTAGCCACGGATAGGCAAACCACTGAATTGACTATCGAACTTTCAAAGAAGTTCGGAAAAATTCCTGTCGAAGCACAAGATTTTCCGGGATTTATTTCCAACCGAGTGCTCCTGCCCATGATCAATGAAGCGGTTTTTGCCCTTTTTGAAGGAGTAGGCACACCGGAAGCAATAGACGAGGTCATGAAACTGGGGATGAACCACCCGATGGGACCGCTGACTTTGGCAGATTTAATAGGTCTGGATACGTGTCTGGCGATCTTGAAAGTCCTTTACGAAGGTTTCTGTGATTCCAAGTACAGGCCCTGTCCTCTCTTGATAAAATATGTAGAGGCGGGATATCTAGGAAGAAAGAGCGGCAGAGGGTTCTACAACTATTCGGACAAGTAATGAGTCTTTTGGAACGAAAAAATTGATGAATCTTTGCCGCCCAGATGACCGTAAATCATGTGCAGCCTGCTGCGGCCTGTATAACGTCCCCGTAGCCACGAGGCCGGATCTTGCTGGAAGGCTCACATAAAGCGCACTGTCATTTTTCAGGCCACTGAACGATCACCTGATGCCGTTCAAGAGTTTGAGGCAGGTGTTAGGGTCGCAGAGGCTGATCTGCCGCTGGATTGGGTTATTCATGTTTGCGGATTTACGGGTTTTATTGATGCGGCTTTTAGATGCGTCGGCTGCATGCTCCACCCACTGGCATCAGGAAACAACGGGATTGACCTCAGGGGACTCTGTCACTATGGGAGTATGGCCTGTAAGACTTTTTATTGCTCCGCTTGGGACGATTTACCCCTGTAAGTTACCAAATTAATGTCACGTTGTATCGAAGAAATATCACGGTCAATGAGGAAACCCCTTGACGGTAAAGGTTTCATCCTGTACTATCAACTCACTTATTCTTTGAAAACACTTGATCGCTAACTAGCATGTCTTGCATCGACAGGAATTCCGCGTGTAGGTCCGAAGTGAGCCGTTGGCTTTCCACCATAGTGTTGGTTGCAGTAGCAGTCACAGGGATGTTCGTCACTACGCGGGATGTTGCGTCCGCATATATGCCTCCCCCGCACCCTTGTGAACTCGAGGCCATGACGTATGGTCCGCCGGAACCTCCCACGTGCGCAGGTCCTCCGCCGCTTCCTGTCTGCGGTCCATGCCCACCGTTGAGGGTATATCCACGGCAACTTGTTGGGCCGCCTCCGTGTCCCATCATGATATGCAAATGGCCGGTGCCCACGCCGGTCGCGTACAAGATTACACCGCCGCTGCCTTGCGCCCCGCCGGTCTGTGCTCAACAGCCTTCTCCATGGTCTAACGCCTGCTCATCGTGTGGTCCTTAACCTTAATAGCAACTTGTACCGAGAAGAGTGTTGCTCTGGAGTATCTTGCTTGAGATTATTTTGAAAAAGTACATTTGAAAAAGTACAAAGGAAAGCCCCGGAAAGGAGGATGAGAACCGGGGCTTCGCATGGGGAAAAGTATGTTGAGCAGCGGGCTACGCCTCCCGCTGTGTAGCAACAGCTTAAACCATGATTTTAAATAGTTGTCAAGAATATTTAAAGTTAATTCTATTAAAATAAGATTTAGCCGCTGTCCAATCATTAGTAAATATATAAATTGCTTTGAAATCATTGGATTTGTGTTTCCATATTATATTAAAGCGCGAATCACGTCGCTCTTGCCGATAACACCAACCAGTTTTGCATTATCAACTACCGGCAACGTATAAAGTTTTCTGTCTGCCATGAGACGAGCTACCTCGGACAAGTCCGTGTCGGGCGCTATACAGACTGCCGGTTTCGAATAGATATCCTCCACGGTAGTTGCTGTCAGGCGCTTGAATTCCTTTTGCAGTCTCCAAGGGTTTTCCAGGGGAATCACCGAATCGAGTATTATAAAAACAGTGGGGATGTGTAATGGCTTGTTTTGATTAACCAGATCGGATTCGCAGACCACTCCCAGAACATTGCCATGGTCATCCACCACGGGCACACCGTTAATGCTGTTCTCGGAGAGAATTTCGGCCAGTTCACGAAGCAATGTGTGAGGGGTAACTGTAATGACGTCACGAGTCATAACGTCTGCTGCCTTGCTCATTCGTACCTCCTTTCAAATTGTCCGGGGTTCAGTTCTGTTGGGCCTTCAATTTGGCTTTTTTGTCCCTCTGGAATCAGGCGTCATAATGGAACTTCTGGGCAGGGGGGAACTTAGAGCCATATCGAGGATAACATGAAAAGCTACAGGAAAGAGTTACGGTTCAACTATTTTGGGCGGCGCCTCTTTTGTAAGAGTCTTCGCGGTTACAAAACGTAGGTGATCCCCATCGGCTACGGCCTCGATCCTTGCACCCTGAAGGAACTCACCGCTTAGGATTTTCAATGCTAAAGGATTTTCAATGAGACGTTGGATGGCGCGCTTGAGCGGTCGCGCCCCATAAGCAGGATCGAACCCTTCGGCGGCCAAAAGGTCACGCGCTTTTGGTTCCAGTACGAGGCTGAGTTTGTTTTCTGCGAGCCGCTTGTTGAGTCTGGAGATCTGGATATTCACAATCTTCTTGATTTCTTCAAGATCGAGGGCGTGAAAGATGATTATGTCATCCAGCCTGTTGAGGAACTCCGGTTTGAAGTGATACCGCAAGGCTTCCGTGACCCGGACCCTCATGGCCTCCCCGTCCCTGCCCGCGTAGTCTCTGATTTCCGATGAACCGATGTTCGAAGTCATTATTATGATGCAGTTCTTAAAATCTACTGTCCGCCCCTTACCGTCGGTCAGGCGTCCGTCATCCAGTATCTGGAGGAGAGCGTTGAACACTTGGGGATGAGCTTTCTCGATCTCATCGAATAGTACCACGGAATAGGGACGCCGGCGTACAGCCTCGGTGAGGTAACCACCCTCTTCATAACCGACATAACCGGGGGGCGCTCCAATGAGCCTGGCTACGGAATGCATTTCCATGTATTCCGACATATCAACCCGCACCATGGCCTGTTCGTTGTCGAAAAGAAACTCCGCCAGAGTTCTCGCCAGCTCTGTTTTTCCCACCCCGGTGGGCCCCATGAAAATGAAGGAACCAATAGGACGGTTGGGATCCTGCAGGCCGGATCTGGCCCTCCGGACCGCGTTGGCTACGGCAACGATGGCTTCATGCTGGCCGATTACTCTCGATGCTATCCTGTCCTCCATTTTTAGGAGTTTTTCCATTTCTCCTTCTATCATCCTGGAAACCGGGATACCTGTCCATTTGGCTACAACCTCAGCGACATCTTCCGGGTCGACTTCCTCTTTAAGCAATCCGCCATCTTTCTGTATCTCGGCGAGCTGAGCGTTTCTTTCCCCAATGTCTTTTTCTAAGGAAATGAGCATCCCGTATTTCAGTTCGGCGGCCTTGCTCAAATTTCCTTCTCTCTCAGCCTTGGCCGCTTCGACCTTTGCACGCTCATACCTCTCTTTTAGTTCTCTAATGGCTGCTATGACTTCCTTTTCTTTGTGCCACTTCTCCTTGAGCACATTGGATTCAGCGGTCAAGCGCTTGATCTCGGAGCGGACCTTATCGAGCCGTTCTCGGCTGGCTTCGTCTGATTCCTTTGTGAGTGCCTGCTCTTCAATTTGAAGCTGAATTACACGTCGTTCGATCTCATCAATTTCCGTCGGCATGGAATCAATTTCAATGCGGAGTCGCGACGAAGCTTCGTCGATAAGATCTATTGCTTTATCGGGAAGAAAACGATCTGTAATGTAGCGATGAGACAGGGTTACCGCGGCTATTATTGCAGCGTCCTGAATACGGACTCCATGATGCAGTTCGTAACGTTCTTTCAGCCCTCTCAAGATCGAAATTGAGTCCTCCACGGACGGTTCAGCCACGTAGATAGGCTGAAATCTGCGTTCCAAGGCAGCATCTTTTTCTATGTGTTTCCTGTATTCGTTAACCGTGGTGGCGCCTACTGCCCTGAGTTCGCCTCTGGCTAACGCGGGCTTAAGCATGTTGGAGGCATCAACGGCCCCTTCTGCAGCACCTGCTCCAACCAAAGTGTGCATCTCATCAATAAATAGAATGACCTCTCCGGAGGATGAAGTGACTTCTTTGAGGACTGCTTTGAGGCGGTCTTCAAATTCACCTCTGTACTTGGCTCCGGCAATTAATTGACCGATATCAAGAGCGAGGACTCGCTTACCCCTCAAAGTTTCCGGAATGTCTCCTGATACAATACGACCGGCCAGGCCCTCCACTATGGCCGTCTTTCCCACCCCTGGATCACCAATTAGAACAGGATTGTTCTTGGTCCTACGTGACAGGACCTGAATTATCCTCCGGATCTCGTCATCGCGGCCTATTACGGGGTCCAGTTTCCCTTTGCGCGCCAACTCATTAAGATCTTTTGTAAAACGCTTGAGAGCCTGATATTTTTCTTCCGGCGCCTGATCCGTAACCCTCTGAGTTCCCCTGATCTCGGCGAGAACCATATATATCTTGTCTTTGGTCACCCCGCGGCCGGTCAGGATCCGTGATGAGGCAGCCCCTGATGCCTCGGCAAGGGCTATGAGAAGGTGTTCGACCGAAACGTACTCGTCCTTGAGTTGTTCCATTTCTTTGAACGACGCTTCTAGAACCGACCTGAGTTGGTTGGAATAATACCGGTCTGCAACGACACCGCTCTGACGCGGCATTCGTTCTACCGCTTGCAGGGTTTCGTTTCGAATTCGTTCCGGGTCTGCTCCCAATTTTTTTAAGATTTCAACACATATTCCAGCGTCATCAGAAAGAAGGGCCAGAAGCAGGTGTTCGGTATCCACTTGGGGATTGCCGCGGGTTGCGGCTATGTTCTGGGCCTGTTCCAGTGCTTCCTGCGATTTCAACGTTAACCTGTCAGCGCGCATTCGGACTTACTCCATTAAAAGGCTTGCTTTATTATTAGCTGTCACCTGCCGGTGGTCTTTAAGTCGGTCCGTAAAGATGGTTCCAAGCATTAATTGAGATTGATTACGGCCCAAGAAAACCCTTGGCTATTAGGATAGGCCTATTACTGTGGTCCCAAGTCGGAAGCCTCATCGCGCAAAGACTGTCTCAGCCGAAACATGTCCTCACCCATTACCAAACGGATTAGGTATAACACAAAACGGCTCGGTTTTTTCCTCAGTATGCCGAAAAGCTGCCTCCAGTATTGACCCCGGCAGTCGTATTTGACACCCTGGCGCCAGCAAAGTCTGGCAAAGCCCAGAACATCTCGCAGACTTTCCATAACACTACGATTATTCGTAGAGTTGTTGACCGAGACAGGATAGTTGCTTTGAATACCCATTGCCGCTCGAGTAGGTCGCATGGAGAGGTAATAGCGGTAGGTTCGAGCCAGAAACCGAGATGGTTGATAAAGATAATCCCAGGCCTGAACACATTCATTGATAATCTCAGATTCAGGTCGACTAGGGACAAAGTTCAAACGGACCCCCGGCCATGAATAATATCTATTGAAGGAAGACCTCCCAGGAGCGCTTTCGAACAGCCTTCCCTCTTTTTTCAGACGGTCCCAAAGCCTGGTATTGGGCAAGGCCTTTAAGGTGTTAAGCATTACTATGGGCACACCGGTCTGTTCTACAAATGATGAGATACGTTCACCCGCCCCCTTTTTTTCTCCATCAAATCCAATGATGAAGCTGGCCCACACTGACAAACCATTCCTGTTAATGTTGTCGAGGGATTCGGCAAGAGGGTTTCTAATGTTCTGAAACTTTCCCGCCAACGAGAGAACATCCTCGTCTACGGACTCTATTCCTACAAACACATTACCGAAATTGGCTTCCGTCATCAAGTCGATCATCTCCATATCTTGTCCTAAATTAACGGATGCCTGGGCAGTGAAATAGAAGGGTTCTCCATGACTCTTCATCCACGGGATCAGTTTTGACAGCAGAGTCCTTGCATATTCTTTATTTCCTATGAAATTATCGTCACTTATAAATATGTCCCTTCTCCATCCCAAACGGTAAATGACCTCCAATTCGGCAAGTACTTGATCAGGTGTTTTGCATCTGGGTATGCGCCCGTACAGGTTCACAACGTCACAAAATTCGCAGTCGAAGGGGCAGCCCCGTGATGTCTGCACCGAAATAGTCAGGTAGTCATCACAATTGACAAGATCAAACCGCGGGATGGGGGATAGTGTAATATCTGCCTTGTCCTCGCGTTCGAATACTCCGTTGGTTTGGCCTTGTCTTAGTGCCGTAAGAAAAAGGTCAATAGCGTTCTCCCCCTCGCCGCGTACCAAGAAATCACACCCCGCCTTTATGGCTTCGTCCGGGACCGACGTAGGAAACGGACCTCCCACCACGACTGTTTTGCCCCTGCGTTTCGATTCTGCTATAAGGTCGAGGAAGCTCTCTATATGGACTATATTCGCAGACAGCATCACCAAATCCGTCCAGTTCCAATCAGCTTCGGTCAGATTTTGGGCATCCAAATCAACCAACCGCAAATCCCAATCAGTGGGTAACATTGCGGCAACGGTAAGAAGGCCCAAAGGAGGGCAAAGAGCCTTTCTACCAGTGAAAATGGCTTGTTCGGGAAAACTCCAAAACGATAGAGGCGTCTTGGGATTTATAAGTAATGCTCTCATGTTCTATCAATTAACCTCGAAATCAGCATTTCTTGAGCCCGACAATCCTCGAGAAGGCCTATGTGGAGCTGGAGAATAGTTCATACGAACTGGTAACAGTAATCCAAAACGCTGTCAAACAATCCCTCACCAACCCCTCCCCTTTGCCAAAGCGGGGCTGAGGGATTATGATTAGTCGTCCAATCTGCCGATAGGTTACTGAAATGTGGTGTAGAAGATCAGCTTGACCCTACCGAAGTTCACCGGGAAGCCCGTTTTTTGGGCGATCCGGTGGACCGACTTGTTCGGCCCGTCGATTTCTTTGCCAGACTAATCAGAGACCGCAGAGCCTCATTAACGGCTTCTTCGGTAGAGAATACTTTTGCCACATCAGGGCTCAGGAGCACGAGATTGGTGCCTTTGCAGTACTCTTCAAAGTACTTGCCGCGGACACCCACGCCAAGGTCTTCCAGTTTATACTCAGGACGCAGTTCATCGGACGCCTAAACCTTCCTCATAGATCACCCTTTCTTCATCTTCAGAGTGATCAGGATCGTCAAACGTTATGACTAGAGGATCTCCGAAGACCGTGGCAGCCTCTTGAAATGTGACCCTGTGCTTTTTCGGGTTCGCCCCGCAGCTTTCTTGGGGTCCCATTCAAATCTCACGGTGGCTCTCGTACCGCCTATTATATCAGACCGGCGTGCTATCGTATGAAATCATCTGTGGACCGGGTAGGATAGGCCTATTACTGTGGTCCCAAGTCGGCAGCCTCGTCGCGCAAAGACTGTCTCAGCCGAAACATGTCCTCGCCCATAACCAACCGGATTATGTATAACGTAAAACGGCTCGGATTCTTCCTCAATATTCCGAAAAGCTGTCTCCAGTATTGACCCCGGCAGTCGTATTTGACGCCCTGGCGCCAGCAAAGTCTGGCAAAGGCCAGAACATCTCGCAGACTTTCCATAACACTACAATTATTCGTAGAGTTGTTGACCGAGACAGGATAGTTGCTTTGAATACCCATTGCCGCTCGAGTAGGTCGCATGGAGAGGTAATAGCGGTAGGTTCGAGCCAGAAACCGAGATGGTTGATAAAGATAATCCCAGGCCTGAACATATTCCGTAATAATCTCAGATTCAGGTCGACTAGGGACAAAGTTCAAATGGACCCCCGGCCATGAATAATGTCTATTGAAGGAAGACCTCCCAGGAGCGCTTTCCAAGAGCCTTCCCTCTTTTTTCAAACGCTCCCAGAGCCTGGTATTGGGCAAGACATTTAAGGTGTTAAGCATTACTACGGGCACACCGGTCTGTTCTACAAATGATGAGATACGTTCACCCGCCCCCTTTTTTTCTCCATCAAAGCCAATGATGAAGCTGGCCCACACTGACAAACCATTCCTGTTAATGTTATTGAGGGATTCGGCAAGAGGGTTTCTAATGTTCTGAAATTTTCCGGCAGAGAAGAGAATATCCTCGTCAATAGACTCAATTCCGATAAAAACGTTACTGAAATTGGCTTCCGTCATCAGGTCGATCATCTCCAGGTCTTGTCCGAGATTGACGGATGCCTGCGCTGTGAAGCAGAAAGGTTCTCCCAGGCTTTTGTTCCAGGGAAGCAACTTTGAGAGCAACGTTTTTGCATGTGCTCTATTTCCAATAAGATTATCATCACTAATAAATACATCCTTTCTCCACCCCTTACGGTAGATAACCTCCAATTCGGCAAGTACTTGATCAGGTGTTTTGCATCTGGGTATGCGCCCGTACAGGTTCACAACGTCACAAAATTCGCAGTCGAAGGGGCATCCCCGTGATGTCTGCACCGAAATGCCCAGGTAGTCGTGGAAATTAACAAGATCAAACCGCGGGATGGGGGATAGTGTAATATCTGCCTTGTCCTCGCGTTCGAATACTCCGTTGGTTTGGCCTTGTCTTAGTGCCGTAAGAAAAAGGTCAACAGTGTTCTCCCCCTCGCCGCGTACCAGGAAATCACAGCCCGCCTTTATGGCTTCGTCCGGGACCGACGTAGGAAACGGACCTCCCACCACGACTGTTTTGCCCCTGCGTTTCGATTCTGCTATAAGGTCGAGGAAGCTCTCTCTCTGGGCTATATTCGCAGACAGCATCACCAAATTCGTCCAGTTCCAATCAGCTTCGGTCAGATTTTGGGCGTCCAAATCAACCAACCGCAAATCCCAATCAGTGGGTAACATTGCGGCAACGGTAAGAAGGCCCAAAGGAGGGCAAAGAGCCTTTCTACCAGAGAAAATGGCTTGTTCGGGAAAACTCCAAAACGATAGGGGCGTCTTGGGATTTATAAGTAATGCTCTCATGTTCTATCAATTAACCTCGAAATCAGCATTTCTTGAGCCCGACAATCCTCGAGAAGGCCTATGTGGGGCTGGAGAATAGTTCATACGAATTGGTAACAGTAATCCAAAACGCTGTCAAACAATCCCTCAACAACCCCAGACGTTTGTTGGGTATTTTTATGTTGTTTATTCACAATCCCCCCACATGTGTGGGGACGCTCAAGAATTAAGGCATTATAGCCGATTATTAGTACAGCAGGATTAAAACTCCCCTGACTAATATCAAACAAGAATTTCTTGGTTCCGCCTACAGACGAGTACGGAATGTTTGAGATACCGGGCTGGACGGTTGTTCCAACCCTTACCCTTCCGTCACGTTCAATCCATACTGAATCCTTTTATGATAGCGCCGGATATGCTCCCATTTGTCGTTTCTCCGCTGGACTACAGGCATATTGCACAGCCTCTTCACAATCTTTAATTTCATCAGGAATCTTAACTCGAAAAAATAGGCTCGCGAATGGGCGTCTACTGTGCTATCACAGTATTGGAAACAACAGATCGTACAGGAGGGCACCCCCATAATGAGAAATAATCTCTTTGAGGTTATGGAGTGACAATCGTGAGTGTCGGAAAGTCCACCATCTTGGATCTGAAAGATTTTATTTGCGGAAACAGCTTCTATTTCCTGATGCTGATAGCAGTGTTAACCTGGTCAACGTTCTCGCCTTTGGCCACTAATGTGGTCGAAGCCGCCAAGGGAGATACAAGATTAGGCACTCAAAGCAGCGTAGGGGACATTACGTCAGATGCACTCCCTAGTAGAGAACTTTCACCGGAGGAACGTATAGAAAAAATTGAAGAGGCCCTTAATTCAATTAAACAAACCGGTGAAAAATCAGAAGAAAGATCGTACTTCAACAAGATGATTGGCCTGGAACTGATTGGTTACGTAAAACTTATGGTCATAGTCCTCATAATAATAGCAGTAGTATTTCCACTCACGATCTGGTTGATGAGCCGTAGAAGGCTACTGGGGCTGTCCGGTCTGGCTACGGAAGTTACCGCAGCGCTCCTGCTCATTGGGGAGCGCCAGGCAAAGCTTGCCAACATACTAAAAGAAATTCAGGGGGAAATCGACTACATGGAGACCCTGCACGCCCCTGACCTCAGAAAACTTATCGATCAGGCTGAGAAATACCTCAAACAGAATGAACGGGATCTGGAGAGGGCCGGTTCCAAATCGAACATGAGAGATCTGGATTAAGAATTATATTTTTTATTGGAAGAAAGCTCAGTGGACCGATCTCTTTTCGTGAAACCAAAACGGCAAAATTTTCTCGCTGCTTTGCGTCGCGCGGGTCTCAAGGCGTACGCTAATGCAGCAATAAATTATTGTGAAGCGCTTCTCCGGATCCCCAAACCACGTACCTTACCTGTAAGTATAGACATAGTTCTGACCAAGGCATGTAATCTACGGTGCATTTTTTGTATTTCCTACGGATCATTAAAGAATGACCGTTGGATGAGCTTCGATTTGTACGAACGAATCGCGCGGAAATTATTTCCTTCCGCACTCGGATTGTTTATATGTTCCGGCGGAGAACCATTCTTATACCCGAGGCTTAGGGATGCCCTCAAGTTGGCCAGACAATACCGCACCATGACGACCATTACGAGCAACGGCATGCTGTTGAACCGGAAAAATGCTCAATGGCTCGTGGAGGATCAGAGCCTTCATGAGCTTTGTATTTCCTTTGACGGCGCTAGTAAGGATACTCTTGAGCGAATACGGCGGGGCGCCAACTTTGACACAATTCTCGAAAATATCTCATATCTTACGAATCTCAAAACAAAGGCTGGGGTGATCTATCCTCGCCTGTGGCTCCGGTACGTTGTGATGAAGTCCAATGCCACGGAACTTCCGGACGTGTTCCAACTCTGTGCAACGCACGGTCTTTACAAGGTTGATGTCAAATACCTCACTGTTTCAAATGACCTAGATTTTGACGAATCGTTGCACAGCCATCCGGAACTTGCTCGCGAAGTTTTCTCTGAGGCCAGACGTCAAGCGAGAGACCACCGGGTTGGGGTGCAACTGCCTGCGTTGCCCGGCAGTTCCGATCGTGGGAGAAAATGTCTTGATCCCTGGCAGTTCTTGCAAATCGATACCGATGGTTCCCTCAGGTTCTGTTATCAGGGGTGGAGACAGCGACTTGGTTTTTTTGATGAGGACTTTGAATCGATTTGGCGCGGCGAACATTACCAGAGAATCCGTAGGACTATTGATTCCGACAAACCCTATTTTCCGCATTGCTCGGACTGCTCAGTCAGACTGGGTGTCAATTCCGAGAGTTCGCACAATCAAAAAATCGACCCTGGAACCTTCTTGATTCCCGGACTCGAACAGTGGCAAATAGCGTTCAACAAGAGAGAAGAAGAAAATGCCTTGTCCTTCCGGGAACTCAAATCCGGTGTTTGGCGAGAGGATAATTCTCAATAAGTCCCGGTAGGTTGAAAAAAGGTCGCATGGAGAGGTAATATCGGTATGTTCGAGCCAGAAACCGAGATGGTTGATAAAGATAATCCCAGGCCTGAACACATTCCTGAAGAAGGATGAACACTTGAAAACCGATCCGGCCGATCCCACAACGAAGCTTATGGACTTGACTGCGTCTGATTCCCATATTCAAGGCGGCACGGTTCTGGCTGTTGATGACGACAGAGTCTCACTCGGCCTAATCACAGACTTACTGTCCATGAATGGTTTTCGCGTATTGACTGCTACAAACGGAAACGAAGCAATTGATGTCTTTACGCAAGAGCGGCCGGATGTAGTTATTACCGACATAAGAATGCCGAATGCAGATGGACTGGAAGTGCTCTCCAGGGCTAGAAAAATTGATGAAACAGTGCCTATAATCCTTGTGACCGGCTACGGAGATCTCGACAACGCAGTTGCAGCCCTTCGGCGGGGCGCCCAAGATTTTCTTCTTAAGCCCATAAACGTTGAAATACTGTTGAACGCGGTGTTCAAGGGAATTGAACTCGGCAGGCTGAAAAGGCTGGAAAGAGATTACAGGCGTATTCTGGAGGAGCAGGTCGAAGAAAGAACCAGAGAACTGGCGAAAACGAATGACTTTCTGACAGGCATTTTACAAAGCTCAAGGGGAGTTTCCATAGTTCTCTCTGATCTTGACGGAAAGATCATATTCTGGAATTCCGGAGCCGAAAACATATATGGCTACAAGGCCGAGGAAATGGTAGGGAATGACATCCTGAGCCTATACCCGGAAAGCGGCTATGCTCAAGAAATGCTCAATATTGCAGACCGTATGATAAAGACCGGTATGACGGCAGTCCAGCAGAACACCAGACAGGTCTCAAAAGATGGCCGCGAACTCACTGTTTTTCTGACCATGTCCCACATGCTTGACGGCGCCGATCACGTGCGCGGAATACTCAGCCTCGGTAAGGATGTGACTGAGGAGTTTACCTTAAACGAGGAGTTACGGAAATCTTATCAAAGTATCCAGAGGCTACAGGGTGCATTCATTTTCGCGTTGGCCGAGTTGGCCGAGTCCAGAGATGAAGAGACGGCGTTTCATCTCAAGAGGATTCAGGCTTATTGCCGGGTCCTTTGCGAGAAACTCATACTGAGGGAAGGCTATCGGGAGTTAATGACCGAGAGATTCATCGAAAATCTCTTGCAAGCGGCAATACTTCACGACATAGGCAAAGTAGGGTTGCCTGACGCCATCCTTTTTACAACCGACAAGTTCACACCAGAAGAATTCGAAATTATGAAGATGCATACTATCAAGGGTGGTCAAGCCCTTTGCAACGCTGCAGAGCAGGCTGGGGAAAAGGAGGGGTATCTTACGCTGGGACAGGAGGTGGCCTATTACCATCACGAGCACTGGAGCGGTTCCGGTTATCCCTTCGGACTCAAAGGGCATGCAATTCCTTTGACAGCAAGAATAGTTGCGATTTCAGACGTATATGACGCTTTAACCACGGCGAGACGCTACAAGAGAGCCTTTACCCATCACGAGGCCTGTGACGAGATCGTTAAGGAACGAGGCAAACAATTCGACCCAGAACTGGTAGACGTGTTTCTGGAAGTAAAGGACGAATTTCAAAAAATTAGAGACAGTTTCGATCGAGAAGACTCCACTTAATGCAATTAAGTCAATGAACAGGAAACACTGTTGACGGTCCATATATTATTGTGTTCAAGAGCCGGTTTCCATTTATTTGGGGGTCGTAGTCATTGAGAATATTGGTAGCCGATGATGATCCGGTGACCCGGTTGCTTGTGAAGTCTCACCTGATCCAATGGGGACATGAGGTGATCCTTTGTTCAGACGGTGCTATGGCGTGGGAACATTTGCAGCAGGAGGATTCTCCTAAACTTGCCATTCTCGACTGGATGATGCCTCAAAAGGACGGCCTTCAAATTTGCACCGACCTGAGGAATTGTCGAAAAGAACCTTACGTGTACATAATACTCTTGACCTCCAAGAGCGGCAAAGACGATGTGGTGAAAGGTCTCGAGGCCGGAGCCGACGATTACATCATTAAGCCTTTTGACTACAATGAATTCCGAACCAGGGTGCGCGCTGGGGCTCGGATAGTTCAACTGCAAGATGATCTCATGGCTGCCCTAAAGGTTTCCGAATTTCAGGCGGCCCACGATGCACTCACTCGGCTACTGAACCGTTCGGCAGTCCTAAATATTCTGGAAAAGGAGTTGATGAGATCAAAGAGAGAAGGGGCGGCCGTGAGTGTGGTAATGGTTGACATAGATAACTTTAAGCGAATCAACGATCAACATGGTCACACAACTGGAGATGCTGTGCTCCGCGAGGTAGCCAAGAGGTTGACGGCCTCAATGAGACCCTATGACTCTTGCGGTCGTTACGGCGGAGAAGAGTTTCTCATTGTAATTCCAGGGTGTAAGCAGGACGTAGCGAGAAACGTGGCGGAACGACTCAGAGATACCTTTGCGAAAAAACCGATCGACACTTCTGAGGGTTTATTCGGCGTTACTATCAGTCTTGGTGTTTCTACTGCCACCGAGGACGAGGTTGTGAACATGGATTCTCTGATCCGAAGCGCTGATGAAGCCCTTTATCTGGCGAAAAAACTCGGCCGTAACCGAGTAGAATCTTCCAGTTAGAAGAATTCAGTCATGTTTTAGGTCCATTGAGACCATAATTCAGGACCGGTCAACAGTGGAGGACAGCTTACAATGTCACCCAAACGTACTATTAAGGCCCGACAGATCCTCGCAGACATTAAATCAGGGCTAAGTAATGAGCTGTTGATGGATAAGTACAATGTATCACTCAATGCTTTGCAGAATATTTTCAGAAAACTGTTGGACGCCAACGCCCTGCAAGAAGGTGAAGTAGAACAGCGCCTTTCATCCACACCAGAGAAATTGCCCGTAGGAAAGCAACGAACATTGCAGAGGAACTATGTTTTTGTTCGGCTTCCGATATATGATCTGGAGAATCTGTTAAGCGAAGGTCTAGTCTTAGACATATCGGAGGAAGGTCTTCAGGTAAACGGCATAGCAACGAAAGTCGGCGAAAAAAAAGGATTCCTTGTGCAAGCGGATTATTTTGTTGATGTATTTCCTTTCAGCTTTGAGGCCGAGTGCAAGTGGGCTTCTATGACCGAAGAAGGGGAATGGGCCGCTGGTTTTAAGATTAAGAGTATTTCGGAAGGGGGGTTGGAGGAACTCAGAAAGTTGATCCGCATGCTGTCTCTCAGTGATTAGACGGTTTATCAACCACCATAGGGGCCAAGAGACTGGAGATGCTTCCAGTGCACCGCGTATGCTTCTTGACGGTGAGACAAGCGCCTATTATCAAGCCTTTCTCAAAAAGTCTTTCAGCTTTAGCTATGCCTTGACTCAAAGCCAGTTCTATCTCCCCTTCGGATAGTTCTCCAACCGCGCTGGTGACTTCCACTCCGTTTAGATCCGTATCAGGATCCACGGCGTCAGCCATCACCCGCTTCACAGCGGGGGCGTCTATAAATGTAGCATTGGCTATGGCAGTAGCAGCCGCATCAGCAACAGCAGCGCTTTGCCCCAAGACGGTGGCTGCTGACGCTATACCGCGTGTGAAGCTTCTGCCCCCAAGCCCGCTGGTGCATATCCCGTTCACGTTCATTTCCGGAGTCAAGACAATGCGGTGCGTTACGTCCGGCCGAGCCACGTCCGGACGTATACCTACCGCCAACGAGTCGCCTGGGCCAAGGCGAATTGCCAAATCCCCACCGTTATTGACTACAACACGGGTTATCCCCGACTTCGAAAGCAAATCGGCTGTTGCTTCTGCAATCGCGCCGGCAACCGCTGCCATTGGAGTCAGATCCGGGTCACCTACCAGGCGGGCAGCCTCCCACATACTGTGCAGAAGCGGGTTGCCGGGAGATTCATCTATTTGCCGGGCCGGAGATTTGAAATATTGCCATCGGGAGGCTATCTGTTCCAAGAATTCAATAGCTTTTTGCGCCGCGCCTACACAGGAATCAGGCTGCGGGACACCAAATGCAAAACCTTCAATGAACATTCTCATGGGCCCGCATTCAACCATGACGGTTGCATCGCCCAGAATCAGGATAGCTTTTTCCCACCCGGACAGAATATCTAACCTTTTGATCGAAATGGCTTGATGGCTTCCTCGTGGCCGCCGATTTCCCTGAAATCGTCCACAGTCATAGTGTATTCAATAGGACAGACAGTAGCAGGCGTAGGCACCCAAGTGAATGCACCCGGAAACACTTTTTCCACATCCACCATAAAATTAATGCCCCCTCCGGGTAAAACAAAAGTGGGGGCACCGCCTACGGTCAGACGGGCCTTCATGGCATGTACGGCCTTGGTCAACTTAATCGGATAACGCGTTACACCAGCCCTGGCGCTTCCTCCGGATCCTCCACAATAAATTGCCGACACCCTGGATTCCTGACATGAATCGGCCAATTCCCCCACTACCCGATAAACTTCCGGCGTCAGCGGAACTTTATCGAGAGACCCGTCCTCTCTCAATTCGAGCAGTACGGATTGGCGACCGGTCGTTTCAGTAACAAGTATCCGCAGACCGGGCTTTGCCTCGTTCATATCTATCCCTTCGATAGCATCCAAAGGATCAATGATGGACGTGCCCCCCCATCCTTTACCATGGTCTCCGAAGTAGCGACCTGGAGTGCTCCGCTTAAACCGCAGTCTAACTCCGCTCCGCTTACATCCCACATAGACCCCGGCTGGATGTTCACTCATGAGACCAGTGAGATGTGAGTCCAGAACAATGACTTCGTCGGCTGCCTCTCTAAAAAGACCGGCAAACAGCCCCAATGTCGCGCTCCCACAACCGACCCTCATGACATCATCGATCCTTCCGTCAATGATGGGTCGCTGACCGACCTGAAGTTCCAACCTACTCCCACCATCTATCCTGACCTTTATGCGCTGGCGATTTGCAATATCGGAAACGAGTCTGGCAGTGGTCAGGCCATGAGCGCCGGTGAGCAAGTTTACGCCACCGATGGAGAGGATCTTTGACCCATATTCCTCTGTGGTCAAATGTCCTACTTTTCTTTTTCTATGAAAAATTACAGCTCCTTCTTCGCCGATCGTGCCGTCGGTATCTATCTTTATCTTAATTCCGGAGTAGCTTAAAGGAGCTTCTGTTACGACCGTCACAACATCAATTCCATCGACTCTGGCCTGAACGATGTGAGGCGCCGGTTTGCAGTCTGGATACGTGGTGCCTGCTCCTATGCCGGTGATGAGAGGCTGTCGGATTGGAGGGTCCCAATCAGGGCCGGCGAGATGCTTAACCTGTTCATAAGTGAGCAACGGTATAGTACGCTCGAGTTTGCCGTCTCTATTCACAAACCTGTGACAGGCTCCTACAAAGCCTTCCTTGATCCGACAACGAACAGGGCATGCTTCACATGAAACGGATCCGGGCAAAGGCGCATCTTCTGAAAAAAGTGCCTCCTCCGGGCAGATTCTTAGGCAAGCTCCGCATTCGGAACAGGCTTCACCGATAGAGGCCTTTTTCCTTTTCAGGGTTATGGCGTTTTGTGGGCAGTCAACAGCACAAGCTCCACAACCTTTGCATTTCTGAACGTCAACCTTCATTGTTTTTTTATACCTGGAGGGAGTCGCACCCCAGAGTTAAGAAACCATTTGAAATTTCCCTTGAGCGTCATCTTGCTCAAAATAGTATAACTACAGAAACTCGGCTTTCCTCACCGGCGGTGGAGTATTCCGACTTAGTTTTACGTGGACTTTACCATCTATCATCACCATGGATATTCCAGGGACATCTCCGACTTCAATTGCTGCCAGGGCGTTCTTTCCCACAGACCCCATGGGAGCATCCATAGCCGTCAAATCTGCGGCATATCCCACTCGGATAAGGCCGGTGTCCAGACCGAAAACTCGCGAGGTATTGCCCGTTGCCATACAAATAGCCTGTTCTGCCTTGACCGCGGTCAGAGACGCCGCCATTGAAACTACCCTCAGTATTCCCAGCGGTACAACGCCGGTTCCCGATGGGGCGTCGTTTCCAATGATGAAACGATCCAAAACTCCATGCTCCAGTCCCAAATTCAGCGCATCCAACATTGCTTTAGGGTTACCGCAATGGACGAGTTCAAGGACGTAAGACGTTTCTTGGACCAGTTTTCTGATTTCATCGACGGATACAGCCGTAGGTCCACCATTGACGTGACAGGCCACATGAGGATCGACTTGTATTACCTGATCGGCAGTAACCGTGTCGCTCCCCGGAATGGATGTGCCCCCCGTGTGCATCAGCACAATCATGCCCTGCTTCTTGGCCCATCTGACCATCGGCGCGGCATCTTCAGGAGACTTGACTGATCCAAGGCCAATTTCCCCTACTACTCGGACACCCTCGCGGGCCATTTCTTCAAAATCGGCCTCGCTGAGGCCTTTTTCCAGTATGACTGAACCACCAATGACTTTCGCTCCGCCAGGCCGAAAGTTCTTGAAAGATTTGGCTGCCAGAATCGCCAAAGCCTTAGTGCCGGCAGGATCCCTGGGCCGGCCCGGCAAGTGTACTTCTCCCGCCGAAATTATTGTTGTAACTCCTCCATGCACTTCACTCTCAAGGAAACCCACCTGATTCTGGCGAGGAGTGAAATCGCCTAACACCACGTGGCAGTGAGAGTCGATCAAGCCAGGGGTGATAGTGCTCCCTGCAGCGTCTATAAAGTTATCAGCGGGAAGAGATTCCAGGTCAGCGCATCTGCCTACTTGCATTATTTTGCCGTCCGATACAAATATCGCATCAGCATCCAGAATAGGGTTTGCGATATCTCCACTGACCAATGTCCCAATATTTTTTATCAGTGTTCCAGACATGAAAATTCCCTCCTTGGCAAAAACCCGCACAGATTCTATGAGCGCTTAACTGTCAAAGCCGCTTTGAGAACTCGCTCAAGATTGGCGGGTAAATGATATATCCTAACCCCCAGCGCATCGGCTATGGCATTGAGGATTGCCGGCGCAGTGGGTATCAACGCAGGTTCACCTACCCCTTTTGCGCCATAAGGTCCGGTAGGCTCCGGCTCTTCCACTATTATACACTTGACTTCGGGCATGTCGGCACATGAAGGAATGTGATAGTCCTTCATAGATTCGGTTTTTCCCGGCAGGAATTCTTCCATGAGAGCAAACCCGATTCCCATGGCAATACCGCTGTAAATCTGGCCTTGAACGTTTGCTGGATTTATGGCTTTCCCCACGTCATGGGCCGCCACGACTTTCAATACCTTGACCTCGCCTGTGAAAGTGTCGACCTCGACCTCGGCCATGTGCGTGGCAAAGGCAAATGTAGCATAAGGGATTCCGCTTCCCGTTTCGGCATCCAAGGGGGTAGTGACCGGATCAAAATAGCCCTGCCATTTCAGGGGAATTCCTGCCTTGCCGGCCCGATGAGCGATGTGCTGAAAAGACACCGAGTGATCAGGTCTTGACCGAGAAATTACGTGGCCTCCTTTCAGAACCAAATCACCACGATCGATCTTTAGTATCGTTGCGGCCTCGGTGAGAACAACCTCCCGCAGCTTCTTGGCCGCATCCAGCACCGCATTACCGGAAATATAGGTTTGGCGACTGGCCGAAGTGGCCCCTGCCGATGTTGTAAGGAGAGTGTCGCCAGTGACAAGATAAATTTCATCGGGTCGGACACCAAATGCCTCAGCGGCAATTTGCGCCAAAACTGTGGAAGATCCTTGACCTATGTCAGCAGCGCCTGAGAAAAGGGTCAAAGTCCCGTCTTTTTCCAGTTCTATCTGAGCAGTCGAGGGATTCTGAATGCCCGTATTACCGATTCCGTACATCATTGACGCCAAGCCGATACCTCTCCTGGATTGACTTCCAATATTGATGGTAGATGCCCTCGCATTTTCGTAATAAGGCCCCACAGCCTCTATCGTAGCACCTATGCCGACTCCAGCTTTTAGTTCCTGTCCTGTCGCTGTTAGAGAGCCGATTCTTAGTGCATTCCTACGCCGGATTTCCAGCGGTGTCAGACCCAACTGCTCGGCCAGGAGATCCATCTGGGACTCGTGTGCAAAGGCTATTTGAGGCACGCCGAAACCTCTCATGGCTCCTGCTATGGGATTGTTCGTGTACGCAAATATCGATTCTAAATGGACATTTGGAATCTCATAGGGCCCTGTGGCATGGACTGCCGAGCGGCTCACCACGGCCATGCCATAAGAGGCATAAGCCCCTGTATCTCCTATTATCTTTACGTCCGCAGCCATAAGTCTTCCATCACGATTTGCTCCGGACCTATACGTTATTTTGAGGGGATGGCGTTTGGGTGTGCATAGAAAGGCCTCTTCTCTGGTGTAAACCATCTTGACCGGCCTTTTGAGGAGGTATGCGGCCAGTCCTACAAACCCCTGAACGTTCAGATCGAGCTTTGAACCGAAACCTCCACCCGTGGCTGCCTGGATTATCCTAACCCTGGGTTCTTCCAGACCCAATAGATCGGCAACCTCTTTCTGGTCATAGTGAGGGTTCTGTGTAGAAGCATGAATAACCAGGCATCCATTATCATCGACGTATGCCAACCCGGAATCCGGTTCAAGATAGGTGTGCTCTACGAAACTTGTCTTATAAACGCGCTCAATAATGACGTCTGCGCGGCTGAGAGCCGCCTCCGGGCTGCCACGCTTGACTACCCGTCTTCCCAGCAGGTTTCCGTTTTCATGAATCCTCGGCGCTCCTGGTCTCAGCGCCTCTTCCGGGTCGAAAACCGCGCAGAGTTCCTCATATTCGACACGGATGGCATCTAATGCCTGTTCGGCAGCTTCGCAGGTTTCTGCGGCCACCAGGGCTATGGGATCTCCGAGGTATCTTACTTTGTCCTCGGCCAAGAGCTGTTGGTCTTTATTGATAATGCCTATACGATTTTTGCCTGGGATGTCCTTATGGGTGAAAATTCCAACACAACCAGGGACTTGAGCGGCGTCCGATATGTTCAGAGAAACAATACGAGCGTGGTGCTTTGTACTTCTCAACGCTAAGAGAGTTAACATCCCCTCCATGAATAAGTCCGCTGCGAAACGGGCCGTGCCCAAGACTCTTTCCGCAGCGCCGATTCTTAGGACGTTTTGTCCCACACTATCGAAATGTTGGTTTTTCATGATCGATCTATTCAATAAAAAGTTCTGCCAAAGCCTTGATAACAAGTCCTTCCACCGCCGGTTTCTTATATTCGGTGGACGGTCTGACTCCGCTACGGCGAATCATCTCAGTGGAGACCTTTTTGGCTGCCTCTTTAATCAGCGACCAGTTTGGAATCATACCGCACAAAGTCTCCTCTGCAGAAGTCATTCTAGAAGGTTGGGGAGTTGCGGAGCCTACCGAAAGTCTGAGGTCCTTAACCAGACCGTTTGGATGCACCTGCCCGACAGCCGCTATGTTTATTCTCGCTATAGAGAGAGATCTGCGCCTGGCAATTCTCTTAAAGGTAAACCGATAGCCTTGCCCCAGGGGCTGCAATTCAAAACGGGTGATTAGTTCGCCCGGCTTGAGAGTGGTCCGGTATGGACCAATAATGACATCAGCCAACGGTTCCCTTCGACTCGCAGTGGCGCCCACGATCTCAACTTTAGCGTCATGCACCGTCAAGGCCGTGACAGCGTCCCCTGCCGGGGAAGCATTCGCAACATTTCCTCCTAAAGTCCCCACATTGCGGATCTGGAGACTTCCCACGCAGCTTGCGGCCTGAACCAGAACCGGTGCGACAGAAAGTACAGTTGGGTCATTCATGATTTCAGTATAGGTAAGGGCTGCCCCCGTAAACAAACGGCCATCCACGATTTCCACTTTGCGCAACTCTTCGAGTCTAGACACATCCAGCACGTACTTGTTCGTTATATCTCCACGCCTGATTGCTATCATCAGGTCGGTCCCTCCAGCCAGGACGGTTGTGTCTGGGCCTCGCTCGCCAAGGAAGTCCAGAGCTTCCTGTAATGACTGTGGCCGGATGTATTGAAAACGCGATCTCATTACTCTACTGGTTCTGTGTTGATTTTTCTCTGTAGAGTTTGGCAGCCACGTCCACTGCCTCCAGTACTTGTACGTAGCCCGTACACCGACAGAGATTTCCTGAAACGGCTTCAATAATTTGTTCTGGTGCTGGGTTTGGATTCTTGTCCAGGAGTGCCTTGACGGACATGATCATTCCCGGTGAGCAATATCCACACTGGACTGCTCCAGCGGCTAGGAAGGCTTCTTGAATCGGATGCAGGGAACCATCCGCAGAAAGTCCCTCAACAGTCTCCACAGTCTTTCCGTCCAATTGAGGTGCCAACATGAGGCAGGAATCTACTGCCCGGCCATCTACCAGAATTGTGCAAGCCCCGCATTCGCCGATGCCACAGCCTTCCTTGGTGCCTATGAGCCGAAGCTGGTCCCTGAGAACTGCCAGGACTGTTTCCCAAGGCTTGATATCAAGCTCGACCGGCGTGCCGTTAAGTGTAAAAGCAACCCTCAATGGTTTATAATCATTACCCATTTATAATATTATTTCCCAAATCTAAATAGCCAGATAAGCTTTCCTGATGTGGTCGTTTTTGAGCAGTTCCGAGCCACTTCCTTCCATTATGGTGTGCCCGTTTTCCAGCACATAGGCCCGATCAGTAATTTCAAGAGAGAAATTAACATTCTGTTCTACAAGAAGGACGGTGATTCCTGTAGCAGCTATTTCACGAACTGCTTGGAACACCCTGGTAACCAACAGGGGCGCCAGGCCAAGGGACGGCTCATCGAGCAGCAAGAGAGAAGGTCTGGACATCAAGGCCCTGCCTATGGCGAGCATCTGTCGCTCCCCCCCGCTCAAGGTCCCTCCTTTCTGGTGCATACGCTCCTGAAGCCTGGGAAAGAACGTAAAGACTTTGTCGAGACTTTCCTGTCGATATGGTCGAGCGGTTTTTATGTAGGATCCCATCTTCAAATTATCCAGGACGCTCATCTCAGAAAAGACTCTGGCCCCCTCCGGTACTATGGTAAGTCCGACCTGCACAATTTTTTCAGGAGGCAGTCGGTCGATAGACACACCGTTAAAGTCGATAGATCCTTCGGTCGGATGCTGGAAGCCAACAATTGTACTGAGTAGCGTACTCTTGCCTGCCCCGTTGGGACCTATCACAGTTACTATCTCACCTTTCCCGACCTCGACGCTCACGTTACTCAGAACCTTGACATCCCGATAATAGACCTCGATCGCATTGACTTGCAGAAGGGATTCAATCATGGTTCCCGTGTAACCCTATGCCGCCAAGATAATGAGATACCTTTTCTCCCAAATATGCCTGAATAACTTGTTCGTCGTTGACCACTTCCTGAGGAGAGCCCTCAGCTATTTTTACCCCGTAATTCAGAACCATTATGCGGTCCGATATGCCCATGATCGCACGCATAATGTGTTCAACTACTATGAGAGAGATTCCTGATTCTCGAATCTTTCCCAATAGCTCCAGGGCCTCGTCGATTTCATACGGATTGAGACCAGCCATGTTTTCATCCAGGAGCAACAGTCTAGCCTGAGTGGCTAAAGCTCGGGCTAATTCCAATCTTCTCCGGGCCGGAACGGAAATCGAAGAAGAAGCTTTATCACGGTCTCGAACAAGGCCGACTAATTCTATAACTTTCTCGGTTTCAACCAGAGCATCGGCCATTTTCATTCTACCGCCGTGCAAGGCTCCGATGAGCACGTTCTCGAAAACCGTCAGCGATCGGAAGGGCTCCATGATCTGGGATGTCTTTGCCAATCCGAGGCGACAGACCTGGTGAGGTTTTAATCTCGTTATGTCTCTGCCTTCGAAGATGATGCGGCCCTTATCCGGCTTGTAAATTCCTATAATGCAGTTGAACAAGGTGGTCTTGCCCGCTCCATTGGGCCCTATCATTCCCAATATTTCCCGTTCTTCCAGGCTGAAGCTGATAAAATCCACAGCAGCTAACGCACCGAAGTTCTTCGTAACGTTTTTACACTCCAGAACAGGCATGGAAATCCTTAAGCGTTGTTAACCTAGTGAAACCTGATTCCGCTCCATTCCTCGATGGTTCCTACAACACCTCTAGGCATTATCAATATTACTGTTATGATTATCGCGCCGACCATAATGAGATAATATTCCACAAAAGCGGTCCCAAGAATCTCGGACAAGACTGTGAGAAAAGACGCGCCGATTATCGGTCCGAGAAAAGTGCCCATGCCGCCCAACAGAGTCATAATAACCATCTGCACCGTCTTGTGTACGTTGAAAACGTCGCCAGGCGTTATGTAAGTGATCCAATAGGCTTCGATGCCTCCGAGCACACCCAAAAAGAAGGCACTGTTTACATAGGCCCTCAGCTTGACACCGGTCGTATTCACTCCTGCAATCTCAGCGGCCCCCTCCGCCTCATGAATGGCCTTGAGGCCATAGCCGAACTTGGAATGTTCAATTCCGTAATGTACCAAAATGACACCAAACGTCACGGCCAGAAAGCAGTAAAAAAAGAAAGTGTTATCGTGGCCGCCGATTGGCAGTGTAATGCCGTGACTCCCCTGAAAGAAAGAGACTCCGAAAGTCCTGTCAAATTCCAGCACCACCTGTTTCATCGTCTCAGCGAACGCGAAGGTGGCAATTGCGAAGTAAGCACCTCTCAATCTCAGGGTCGTGATACCGATAGGGAGGGCGATGAGAACGGAGATTATGCCGGAAAGAACTGCTGAGGGGAAAAAAGGCATGCCGTATTTTGTCATTCCGATGGCTGTAGCGTACGAACCGATGCCGAAATAAACCACCGGTCCGAAATCGATATAGCCTGTATAGCCGCTCATAATGTTCCAGCAGCCTGCCATGCCGATCCAGAATATTACGACTGTCACAATTCGCAGAATGTACTCTGAAGATGTGAAAAAAGGGACCAAGCTTGTCGCAACTGATGCCACAATGAAACACATCCAAAATTTCACTCGATAGGCTTGGCTGTTCATTTGGTCCCACTACTATGGAAACACTTAGGTCACAAGGCCCTTTCCCACAATCCCTGTAGGTCGTACAATGAGCATGACGAAAAGTATAAAAAATGTAACAGCCACCGATATGCCCGCACTCAAATAAGTAACGGCCAAAGACTGAGCCACTCCCAATATCATGCCACCCCATAGGGCTCCGGGCATGTATCCCATACCTCCCAAAACAACGACACAAAATGCAATAATGGTGTATTGAAGACCCATTTCCGGGGAAATGATCTCGAACGGGCTTATGGCGGCTCCGGCAAGTCCCGTGATTGCAGATCCAACCCCGAATGTTACCGCATAAATCTCCCTAATGTCGACTCCCATGAGCCGAGCTACTTCTTTGTCCATTGATGTGGCGCGAATGGCTCGGCCCGTCTCCGTTCGACTCAGAAAGAACCACAAAGTGCCTATTACTAATAAGGCGATAAAAAATGTTATCAGCCGCGCGTACGGTACATTCAGTCCGAGGAACGCGGCATTAGCCCCTGAATAGGACGTCGTTATGGTTCTGAAATCATGAGTCCACAGCTTCAAGGCAATGTTGGCCACCATGAGATGGATACCGAATGTGAGAATATAGCTCATGATGTGGGGCAATTCTATGACACGATTGATTATGTATTTCTGGACGATGTACCCGAACCCAAACAAAAAGATCATGGCAAACGGAAGACTTAGATACGGGTCCATGCCAAAGTATTGGAACAGCCAATACGAAGTGAAAGCCCCCAACATGATCAGCTCTCCATGGGCCAAATTCACAACGCCCATCACGCCGAAGATGAGAGAAAATCCTGCTGAGTATGCTGCATAAACTCCACCAAGCAGAATACCGTTAACAATGGCTTGAATGAGTACCGTGTCCATTCTCTATAGCCGGAATCAAAACAAATGTCGGATCTACCGTACTGTCAAAAACCTGAGTCTCGTCCCTGAAATTGCTTCGTCGCCGCCGGCTCCAGGAAATGACATAAAAACAGTGCCTGCCTTCCGTGCCGGTGTCATTGCAAGCGCAACGCAGCAATCCCTACAAAACTTGAGGCGCTTGGTATATGCACTCAAACTTCATCTATACCCAGCGAGCTGTGACCGTTTTCTCGTCCAGGAAGAGACGCATAGACGCCATCCTCGATTTCGCTCCTCCCAGGAAAGAATTACGCTTTGATCCAAGCGGGAAGAATGCGTATGGCTGGGGTACGCCCACATTGATACCCACATTGCCCACATTGACCTCACGAGCAAACTTGCGAGCGTTTCTGCCGCTTTCGGTCATGATGCAAGCCGAGTGTCCCAGATCAGTCTTCGTATTTATCCAGTCAATGACCTGGTCAAGGCTGTCAGCCCTGATCAGGCCTGCCACCGCACCAAAGGCTTCTTCTTTGGCTACGCCCATATCGATATGCAAATCTTCCAAAATGGTAGGACCGATGAAGTAGCCTTTTGACAGTTCCACCGGCACACGCGTCCTACCGTCCAGCAACATTTTAGCTCCCTCGGTCAAAGCTTGATCGATCCACTGGGCGATTTTTTCTTTACCACCAGGGGTGGTATACGGACCCATGGCAACGGATTCATCCAGGCCATATCCGAGCTTCATGGCCTTGGAAACGGCAAGGAATTTTTCTTTGAAATCGTTGTAAATGTCACCGATGACTACTACGTTGTCGGAGCCTAAACACCGTTGCCCTGTCATACCGAAGCAACCCTGGCGCAAGTAAATCACGCTTTGGTCAAGGTCTGCGTCTGGCATCACTACCACGTGGTTCTTGCCGTTCCCGTTGATGGATGAGTTTTTTCCGAGTTTGCCGCACACCTCAAACAGTTCCCTGCCGGCAACGGTTGATCCTATGAAACCAAGTCCCTGCACTTCGGGTTGGCTAAGAATGTACTTGTTTATCTCTCGGCCTCCGTGGACCATGTTGATAGTCCCTTTTGGCAGGCCACATTCAAGCGCGACGCGATTAATGTATTCGGCAGCCACAGGATCCTGTCTGCTCGGGCTGATCACAACCGAGCAGCCGGCGGCCAGTGCATACGGAACAAAGGAAGACCAAGCATGCATTGGAATATTGCCTGGAGTCACTATAAGAAAAACTCCGAGAGGCTCCCAAGTCAGCCACATGTCAATGCCGTTGGCAAGACAGTCAATGTGCTCGTTCCGGGCGGCCAATCCATAAGCTGCTGAACACGCGGATTCGATGTTTTCTATACATCGGCGGACTGTACCCCGGGACTCGCCTATGGTGCGGCCGTGATCCTGAGTCAGAACCCGGCACAATTCCTCGAAGTGATCCTCGAACTTCTGGCGCATGTCAAAGAGCATTTTGGCTCTCTCACGAAGAGGAACCTGACTCCAAGCCAGAAAACCTCGCTTGGCCGACTCTACGGCTTCTCTGGCCTCGCCAAGGGTTGCAGCGGGAAACTCCGCAATAACTTCTCCGGTGGCTGGGTTGGTAGTCCGGCTGACGTGAGATGATTGTGAGTCAATCCATTCTCCATCAATCAACAGTTTTAGCTTTCCGTAATGTTTTTTGACCTCTGGTAGAATAGCCATGCTTGAGTGCCCTCCGAATTTGTCCTGGAGGGGCTTTGAATAGAAGCCCCTCCAATTTCTAACGCAAACCGTCCTCGAATTTGGCTTGGTCTCTTGTGAGGCCGCCAATGCGCGGGAGCGGCCGGCCGGAGTCTGTAACGACGAGGACCACCATCAGTTCATCCGCTCTTGGGGCGTCTTCCACGGCCACCGTCATTCCGTCGAAATGTGAACGGATAAAAGCAGCGTCCTTGTGATTCAGCGGTACATCTACTGTACAACCGGCTGCTCCACGTTTCTTCACTGATGGTATGAGGGCTAACCCTCGGCCGAGCGCTTCACGAAAAGGCTTGCCCAACTTCGGATGAAGGATCGCAGCCGCATGTTCCAACTCACCATCGAGTCCGACAATACAGCCTTTGGCATAACTTTCAGCCTTTTCCGGGCCTATTCCCAACGCGTCGAGGCACCTTTGGCCCAACATGCCGCCCAGTTTCTCTCCAATGTCCATCAATTCAGTCAAGTCCTCGACGTATCTGCCGGCAAATGGGTTCTTAATAACAGCTATGGCAGCCGCCTTGCGGGTTGGAGGAGTCACATTCCGACCCATCTCGCTAAGAGTCTCCTCAACGACGGCAACCAGTTTGCGTATTTCCATGTTATCTCCCTAATATTCTATCGGTCTTTCCACGGCTTAAATGGATACCAGATTTTTGACTCGGCGTAATCCAAGGGGAACACGTTCATGAGCTTCCCGTTCTGAATCTGAACCGCAACAGGAGGATGTGCTACGTTAGCTCCATCTTCCCCAAAGTGGATTTTTCCGTAAAAAGTTTCAAACGTTTGCTTGTGAAGCTTTTCCATGATGGCCACCCGGTCCTCTTTTTTCAGTGGCGGCTTCAGCCCCAGTTCTGTAATTGTGAGCTGTTGTGCAACTGCGCCACCGGCAGCCGCAGCCTCAACATAGTCTGGACTGCGATTGAACTTGGCATTGTAGGCGTCATGGAAATCCTTGGCTGTTCCAAACACCGTGCCTTTGTACGGCATGTTGTGAGTCCATTCGGAAGCAGCTATGACATACTCGACATCTCCTTTCAGATCCTCGACAAACTTGGGAACAGTCGGCCCATAGCTGAACGCCACCGCCTTGGGGCTGAAATCAATTTCCTTCATCGCCTTGATGGTCTTCATGGCAACGAGCAAATGAGAACCTACCAGAAGTATGTCGGGGTTCTTGTTTTTTACCTTCAGTAGGAGGGAGTTGTAGTCCTGTAAGGACATGGGGAAAAGTTCAAAGTGAAGAACCTCGATACCGTTATCAGCACAGTATTTCTTGAACCCCTCGCAAGCCAAAGATGTGAACAGGATGTCCGCACCAACGATTGCCGCTGTCTTGGGTTTGGGATTAACGGTATTGAACATCTCCACACAACCCCGAACTTCCTCGGTGGCTTTGCCCAATGTAGCAAAGTAATACTTGAAGCCTCTTTCAAAGAGCTTGTTGGAGCTGGCTCCTCCGCTTATGAGCGGATACTGATATTTCTCTGCCACGGCGCTTCCCGCGAATACGGCGTCACTGCCGAAACCTCCCAAAAGCAAATCCACCTTATCGCTCACTATGAGTTGTTCGACCAGCTTGGCGCTTGTCGCCGGATCACTCTTATCATCATAAAAAATAAGCTCTATCTGATGGCCATTGATTCCTCCCTTGGGGTTTACCGTATCCTTCCAGAGCGTGTAAGCGTCCTTAACCAGATTTCCGTCTTTGCCGAAAGTTCCTGTCAAAGACACTGACACTCCGATGCGCCAAGGCTTGGATTCCGCCGCCTCAACGGAAACGGCTCCGCAAAATAGAAAAAAAGCAACTGCTAAAGCCAATACTCTGATACCCTTGAAGCACATGTCTCCCTCCTTCTTGAACCAGAAAACGTTTAGTAGAGTGAAAAAACCGACTCGCGTCACCTCTCAAAAAATGGGGGGGCTAATCACCCAGACCACTACTGTCCGGACCTTGCCCGGGTTTGTCCAGCTATGGGGCTGGGACGAGTTGTAATAAAAACTTTCGTCTTTCTTGAGCCTGTATACTGATCCGTCCAAATCTATCTCCAGCTCTCCAATGAAAGGGTTATACGCCGATGTGGAGGAAGAACCACGGGATCATCGTCCTGGGGTTCCGCAAAAAAATCCGCGATCTTGGTTTGCAACGCGTCCGCGATTCTTTTCAAACTTGATATGGAGCGTGAAACTCGTCCATTCTCAATTTGAGACAGATAGGCATCAGAGCATCCGACCACTTCCGCGAGTTGTTTCAAGGTCATACGGTTGCTATGCCGATGAGGCCCTGATCCAGTGTCCAATTTGAGCCTCGTAAGCCATTGAGAACCTGTTAACAGGATGCCATAAATTAAGTATACTTTAATGTGCAAAGTATTTATTGAGGATCAGCGCGTGTCAACTCAATTTTTGACTTTCTGCACAAGAGTTTTGACGATCTTACAGAAACTAAACGGCAGAATTCAGGTTTCAATGTATTTTTCGTTGGCCTGGTGCTATCTAAACGGGAGTCTTTCTCATCGGACTTTTCAAGGCTCATAGAAAGCTGATAGATCCTGAACATGATTCTTGATTCGATTTCCTCCGAGTTCGTAGCTTGCGACCTCTGCGGGGCTGAAGAACAGGTTCTTCTCTATTCTAAAATAGATCCCATCACCGGGAAAGAGTTCAACCTTGTCGAGTGTTCCTGCGGCATGGCTTTTGTCAATCCCATGCCCACTGACGCGTCCATTCCCTTGCTCTATCCAAGGGACTATTTGAAAGACAAGGAGGACATGGGTTCACTTTACGGTCGAATGTTGGAGCTGCTTCCAGAGGGTAATGGCGGAAAATTGTTAGATGTTGGTTGTGGTAGAGGCGATTTCATTCGGTATGCAACCGAGTTCGGTTGGGACGCGGAAGGGGTGGATCTTCTGGCCTGGGATGCTCCTCACAAGGTTTCAATAAAAGTGGGCGATTTTGTAACTATGGATTTTCCTGAGGAGTGCTATGACGTGATCACAGCTTGGGCGTTGTTGGAGCATGTCAGAAGGCCATCTCTTTTTTTCAGGAAGATTTCTCACCTCTTGAAAGAAAACGGGCATTTCGTTTTTGTGGTCTCAAATTTTGCGGCGCCGGGAATGCGGCACAGTTGTACAGAAGATGTTCCCCGCCATCTTCAGTTATTTACGCCACAGGCAGTGGAGGCTTATCTGAACAAATTCGATATGAAATCTCTCGTTTGCTTTCATAATGACAGGCTCTATTCATGTTATCCGTTCGGCCTGTTGAGGTATGGTTTACTCCGGCTCAGAAGGAATGAGAGCCGATGTAGTAGTTTTCAAAATCGGTCTGTGGCGCTCTTAAGGAACAGGCAGATCAAAGGTAATGCAGGTAGCTGGCTATCAGAGGTGTTCAGATCTGTAGGACCACTGGACATAATTCTTGACGCAATCGACCTGGCTCTTGGGGTAGTCATTGCTAATTACTCCAAGATAATAAGGAACTACGGAGTAATGACCGTTATTGCGACGTCCAACAGGCAAAAAAAAGCAATCCGTTTTTAGGAGGATTGCTAAGAGGGTATGGTTAGGAGTCGTTGTCGACCTTTATAGCTAGCAAGAGCCATGCCAAATCTCATAACATGATTAAATATCACTAGTTTCATCAGCTTGCCCCTCCAGAAACACCATGGATCGGTAAATTTATTCGCACATCTTGCGGCTCTTCATGACACGCGCTGCGAAAAAACCATCCACCAACTTCTGCCCGGTTGATGGAAACGTTCTCATGAACCCATCCCCGCCCACAAATCCAATAGAATGTACTTCGTGGTCCTTAATGGGCTCGATCTCATATTCAGGCGATTTTTCGAGGAATTCCGTCACCACTCGGGTAGTTTCTTCCCTACTTGTGGTACATACGGAATAGACGAGCTTCCCCCCGGGCCTGAGCGCGTTCGACACGGTTTTGAGAATTCTGAGTTGCACCTGTGAAAAAAATCCTAAGTCTTGCTCCCTGATTCGGTATTTGACTTCTGGGTTGTGCCGAAGGACTCCAAGGTTGGAGCAAGGAGCATCGACCAATATTCGGTCAAAAGTCCCTAGGCTCAGCACAAATGGTCTGTTTGTCACATCGCCTAATCGAAACTCGACGCACGCAACCCCCAGCCGATTCAGGTTTTGTTCAGTTTCTTTCAAGCGAATCAGGTTGGAGTCGGTTGCAACAATTCGAGCGTTGTTTTGTACCAGAGCGGCAATGTAAGAAGTTTTGCCGCCCGGCGCAGCACACGCGTCCAAAATCCTTTCGCCCGCCAGCGCACCCACCAGGGGAGCTATCAGTTGCGAAGAACTTTCCTGAACCGTGAACAGACCTTCCTCGTAGCCCGGGATCAGCCAAACTGGGCCACCGGCATCCGGAATTGCAAAGGCATCGGGCTCTGGAAAAGTGGGGATGGCTTCTATACCGTGGTTCATGAGAAATGCGAAAAGTTCATCCGGTAAGATTCTTATTCTGTTTACCCGAAAGACCAACGGGGATCGAGAATTGTTTGCGATCAGCATTCTGCGTGAGGCGTCATACCCGAAATCTCTTAACCAACGTTGAACTAACCACTCGGGATGTGAATAATAAGTAGCCAGTGAGTCTGATTCGCGGCAAGGGAATGGATCCAGTGCATCCTTCTTTTGCAACACCTTCATGAGCAATGCGTTTGCAAAAGCGGAAACGCGGATTCCCAAACGGTTCTTGACCTGATTTACCGCCTGGTGAACCACCGCATGGTAAGGAATCCTGTCCAAAAAGATGATCTGATAGACAGCAACCCTGAGAATCTCTAGCACCAGGGGATGTAATTTCTTTTCCGGTTTGTTCAGGCACCGGTCAATGACTGAGTCTAAGCGAGATCGCCATCTGAGCACTCCATAAATTAATTCGGTAACGAGGCGGCGGTCCTCAGGGGAAGGATTTTCAGCTTGGAGTACACTGTTCAAGGCCGTCTCTGCGTGGCGTCCTGAACGGACCATGCGCAGAACCCTTAATGCGAGTTCCCTCGCTATTGAGACACCGGAATTTCTTGAGGGCCGGATCTTGTGCAATGATTTTCCGACAAATTGCGTCACAAGGGGAAGGAAACCATTTCGCTCTTGAAAGGGTAGAGTCCTGACGGGGAAAACTCTTTCACCAATTGAGTCCCCCACCAGGAAATTTGTAACCTTAGCGATCTAATATCCAGCCATGTGTCGGAGGCGGGCAATCCGCTCTTCAATGGGAGGGTGCGTAGAGAAAAGGCCGGCTATGCCCCCGCCTGAGAGTGGGCTGACAATGAACATGTGGGCTGTCGCCTGGTTTGCGTTCATAGGAATTGCTGCAGATCCGCGCTCGAGCTTGTCAAGAGCTCCGGCCAGCCATAGTGGACGGCCACAAATCTCCGCGCCGGTCCTGTCGGCAATGTACTCCCTGGATCTGGAAATAGCCATCTGAATGAGACCTGCCGCCAGCGGCGCGAGGATCATCATGAGGATGCTCCCAACTATGGAACCTCCCCTGTGTTCCTCGTCGTCAGATCGGCCTCCAAAAAGAAACCCGAACTGAGCCAGGTACGTGATTGCAGTCCCAATGGTCGCAGCTATTGACTGAATAAGGATATCCCTGTTTTTTACATGCCCCAACTCATGTCCAATTACGCCGGCAAGTTCCTCCCAAGACAACAATCGCATTATTCCTTCGGTAACTGCAACTGCCGCATGCGCGGCATTGCGACCGGTAGCAAACGCATTGGGAGAATCGTCCGGGATGATGTAAACTCTGGGCATTGGTAATTCGGCTTTCGTCGCCAGTTGCCGGACCAAGTCATAGAGTTCGGGAGCTTCTCTCTCTGTAACCTCCTGGGCTCCATACATTTTCAGGACAATCTTGTCACTGAACCAGTAGCTTCCGAAGTTCATTGCCAGTGCGATAACCAACGCAATAGTTGCTCCGTTCTTCCCTCCAATGAAACCGCCAATGACCACGAGCAACGCGGCCAGTGCAGTTAAGAGAACAACCGTCTTTACCTGATTCATTTTTTTCTCCATTGATAGTTTTCGACGCCTTGCCCTGCGAAAGGCATGGCGATAGAACCGAGGGCGGATGCCGGACAATGATGGAATTCAAATCATTGTCCATTTTACGGCTTTTCAATCGAAAATATCGCTTGTATTCAATCTGCGTCCTCTAGCAAATTCCGCCCCAGTTATTTTGGTCTTGGCAGGAGTCTGAACCATTCCAAGCCTTAGCAACCCGTGTCCAGTCCCGACCACGACTCCGTCGGTCCTTATGGCTTGCACCCGCCCAGGAACAGCCTGTCCTTCTTCGGGCTCAGCTTCCCATATTTTGACCGTTTCCTCCCGAAGGCTGCAGAATGCTCCCGGCCAGGGATTCATGGCCCTTATTAGCCGGCCAAGATATTCGCTGTCCAGATTCCAGTCGACCTGCCCGTCAGCTTTTGACAGCGGCTTCGTATATGTTGCAGCCGAATGATCCTGCCGCACAGGCCTAATCTTGTTGTTCATCATCTCCTTGAGCGTTCGCACCACGAGTTCGGCCCCTGGTTTCAGAAGTCTATCGTGGAGGGTGCCGGCCGTGTCGTCCGGTCGAATTCTTATTTCTTCCTTGAGCAGAATATCGCCTGTGTCCATGCCTTTATCCATCAGTATTGTACAAACTCCGGTGACTTTGTCCCCCTGAAGGATGGATGATGATATTGGAGAAGCTCCTCTGTGACGCGGTAGCAGAGACGCATGTAAATTCACGCATCCCATGACCGGGAGCGCCAGCACACTTTCCGGCAGAATCTTCCCATAAGCCGCCACTACTATGACGTCGGGTCGCCATCCTCTGAGGATTCCCATGAATTCAGGTGATGACGGATTGTCGAACTCAGCTACCGGAAGACCGACTGAAAGAGCTTGCATCTTTACGGGAGTGGGGAGAACTTTCCTGCCTCTTCCCTTAGGTTTGTCCGGCTGAGTCACTACGCCTATGACATCAAACTCTGCGAAGAGTTCTCGCAAGGTAGGAACAGCAAATTCAGGTGAACCCATGAAGACCACTCTCAAATTCACCGTTCTCTCCTTCCCTGTTTCTTGAGACGTCTTTTATACAGGTTTCGTTTTAGAGAAGAAGCATGATCTAATAGCGTTGTACCATCCAGATGATCAATCTCGTGCTGGAGGACACGGGCCATTAATCCTTCGGCCTCTATCTTGAGGGGTCTCCCTTCGAGGTCCGAGCCCGTAACGCATAACCGTTCCGATCGCTCTACCTCCAAGCCGAATTCCGGGACACTCAGGCAGCCTTCTTCCTTTACCGACAAACCTTCGCAAGTTGAAATTACAGGATTTATTATGAACAGAGGGCGTTTCTTTTTCTCATGAGGTTCCGCATAAGGGTAAACAATGTCGACCACTATTAACCGAAACAACTCGCCAACTTGATTGGCGGCTAACCCGAGACCTGGTACTCGATACATAGTCTCGGCCATGTCGGCCGCCAGATCGCGGATGCGATCATCAATCTCGTTTATCTCTCGAGCCTTTTGAGTCAACGCCACATGGGGGACGACCACTATTGAACGCCTAGCCACATTCAGGCCCCTTATTTGTATTGTTCTCGTAATATGTCTATAGTTTCAGGTCGCTGTCAAGGTAGACCTTGTGGGATTCTGATTTGTAATCATTCATCAGGCTCGAATGTGGAGGGAGCGGGTGAAGAACTGATCCCGGAGGTACCAAGAATCTCCCTCGCAAAAGGCTTTGCAATGGAGACACAGAGATCACAGGGAACTCTAAAATATTTTTCACTGTTGGGGTCCCAGTGTCTCTGTGTCTCCGGGGCGTGTTTTTTGATTCGGGGCTATTTGGAGTCCAAGCTCAACGGCGGTCTCGTGTCCGTACGCCTTGAGCTGCTCTGGCAGCTTAACCCGCATCAATAGTAATTCTTCTTGGGACCGCTTTCTCAACCTTCGGGAGCACCAGTTTGAGCACTCCCTCTGATATGGACACAGTTATCTTGCTTTGGTCAATTACTTCGGTGATCCTAAAGTTTCGGAAATAATTCCCCGTCCGGTATTCACTCAACAACGGCTCTCACTGAGGGGTTGCCCCTGCAAATTTGCCCACTATTGTGAGTGTATCATCTCTAACCGCTCGATCCCGGCCCCCCATTCCGGTGCCAAAGGCCTTCGGCCGTCAACGGGCCCCCATTTTACTCCTGCAATCTATCCATGAAGGACACGATTACCCCAACTTCATTTTCATTCTTCATCGCTGACGGCTACAGAGCTTGCTTGCTTTAATATGTGCTATGTGATATATGCGCTATTATATTAGTGTAATCTAATAGGAATTAGATGTATCAGTTTGATATTAATACAAAACTAATTACATACATGGTTATATGCCTGTTGATGGCCGTGGTCGACTCCACGCAGGTCACAGCTTCCGACCAGCTTCTGCCATCGGCACCCTTGTATTCTCGATCAGCCCCGCCTGATGTGCATGATTCGGTAATGAGGACTCCTCTTCCCACATCGAAGATCGTAGAAGGAGCGATACTCCATCCTTATCGGTCAGCTACCGTGGCTACTGAGGTATCCGGGGTTATAGAAAAGTTTTGCTACGAGGAGGGGGATCTAGTTCCTGAGGGACACATCGTAGTTGAGATGTCCAAGAATCGTTTTGCGGCCAATGCTGAAAGAGCGCAAAACAGGATCAAGTCTCTGGAGATAGCTCTCAAGAGTCTCAAACGAGCCGCCAAAATGAAGCAAAGGGTCTTGGCAAAAGGAGCTACTACTCAGCAGGATTTCTTGACGGCAGAAGCATCCGTCGAGGTTAAGGAGGCTGAACTGCTCGAGGCCAAGCAGTTACTCGGACTGGCTCAAATGGATCTCAAGGCTTGTGGTGTGAGAGCACCGTTCACAGGACACATAGACCAGCGTCACAAGCACGTTCATGAAGCAGTAGAGAGACTGGAAAAACTGTTCGATATCGTTGACGTTACCCAGCTCTATGCCGTTGCACATGTCCCTGAGTCTGCTCTGCCCCTTTTCGAAAAAGGGCGACGAGCCGTGTTTGTACATTCTTCCCGAGGGGAATTCGAAGGCGTCGTAAGCAAATTGGGAAAGAGGATTGATCCCAAGTCTAAGACAAGAAAGGTGTACGTCTTGATCCCTAATTCCCAAGCAGCCTTGGAAATGGGAATGAGTGGTTCTCTCGGGCCTTCCGACTGAGGCCTCAATTGGGTTCAATGGTTCAACTCGGCTTGCTGATACGCTTGGTCACCTTCGCAGGCTTGCTGGTTACATTGACGTCGTGTCGATGGGCCTCTGTCAATCCTTTGGTGAAGCAAGATCACGCAGCTTTCACACAAGTGGCCGCCATGACCGCACTGAATAGAAACCTTTCGTCCACAGGCGTTCAGAACGTCGGCGCAGCCTCTGAAAGACGACTGACGATCGAGAATTGCAGACGAATTGGGCTGGCCAACAACCTGAGCATGCAGACATCCAAATTGGACGAACTGGCCAAGACAGACTTGAGTCTTGGAGAATGGGCCAAGATGTTTCCCCATGCAATCATGTCTGCCAAGTTCGACGAGGGTGATAACATTTTATACAGCGACATCGAAGGGGACAGCTACTGGGCAGGCTTTTACGAAAGAAGTGCATGGCGTTTTTTCCTTGAGGCAAGATGGAGTCCAACTGATGCAGCACTAGCCTATTACCTGGCTAAGAACGGAGAAAATCGAATATTAGAATCTCGCTACGAAACCACGAGGGTGGCCCAAAAAATCATTGAGGCGGTGGAAGTCGCTTTCTTTAGGCTACTGAGTATTCAAGAATGCCTGCCGCTGGCATCAAAACTAGTATCAATGCGAGAGCAGGTTTCTGGTGAACTGAGGGATCTGACCCAAGAAAAACTGGTGTCAATGGCCGATTACCATAGAGCCATGCATGCTGAGATGAATGCTCGTTCGATACTGTCTCAATTGACTTCTGATGCAGAACGTCAGCGAACTCAATTGCTTGCAGCTATGGGGCTGACCCGGAATTGTGAGATCTCTGGAGCTTCCTTGGTTGTCTCTGGTGAATTGAAGTCTTCTTCAAAGCCTTACGATGTTAAGGATGCCGAGTTGGAGGCTCTAAAAAATAGACCTGAGGCTTATCGTGCGGGCCTCAAGCATTTTGATTCGATCAATGAGTTCCGAAAATCCATTGTGAAAAATTTTCCGCGAGTCAACCTTTTCTGGAGGTACCTCAACGACCGGTACACTCATCCGTACGACAAGACCAAACAACAGGCTGGAATTCTATTCTATTTCGACGTGTCAGAGTGGTTGACAAATTTCGCGGAATCGCGGGCAGCGTCTCGCGGAGCTGTCAAGACAGAAAAAGAAGCCGTGGTTGTCGCATTGGCCATTGCATCTCAAGCCCGCATTGCTGCTGCCAAGTACTTGTGGGCGCTAGAACAGGTGGGAATTAAGGAGCATTCTCTTTGCAGTTCACGTACCTTACTTGAGGTGGCAAAACACAGGGCTGACAGCGACGACCTGGACAAGTTAGCTGAAAAACAGGCGAGAGCAGACACGATTCTTGCAAATATTGAGTGGCTGCGAACCCTCGGTGAAGCCAATATCAGCTTGGCTGAGCTTCAATGCGTGACAGGGCGGAATTACAAGATGGGCTGGTGAGACCATAGAGATTAATCAGCACTAAAAAGGTGGCAGCATACGGATGCCATAACGACCTATCGATGATGATGGAAGTAGGCAGACCTCACCTCTGAGTATGTACGGGCATCGATCAGTGCGGACATTGTTGTTGAGTTCTCTGCGATCTCTATGAACAATTTTCGGGTTCGGAAACTTGAGGACCACCAAGCTATGTCCACAGCAACCATTCTTGGGTGAAAAAGTGGCAGGCCATCCTAAATTTAGGACAGATCTGAGTTGTTCATATTTTGACCACGGAGATGGCCGAACCAGCCAAATCATCAAGAACCCCGTTTCAGGAAAATATTTTCGAGTTTCAGAATACGAATATCAGTTGCTTAAGATGTTGGACGGGACTGTTGATCTGGATCAAGCTCGCGAGAAGCTGAGATTGGAAGGCCGACACTATTCAAGAGAGCAAGCCGCCGACTTATTGGAAAAGGCTTCTCAGATGGGACTGGTCCTCGGCACCTCTTTCGGGACATCCGAGGGTCGGATGAATGCGAATGCCCTCCGCAAGAAAACAAAGAAATTCATGCTGGTATCTCACTTATTTTTTCTCTATATACCATTGATCAACCCGGATCCGTTCTTAGAACGGACTATCCGGATCTTCAGAATTCTCTTCAACAGATTCTCTCTTGCGGCCGGCAGCTTACTTGGAGTGGTCGCAGTATACCTGATCTTTTTAGGCATTCCACGAATTCAAAACGAATACCTGTTTTTTTTTAACGGGGAAAATCTCCTCTATCTATGGCTCGTCATAGGAATCACGAAACTCGTTCATGAACTGGGTCACGCGTACATGGCCAAACACTTTGGCCTGCACGTAAACACCATGGGTGTTGCCTTTCTCCTTTTTTTCCCATGCCTATATTGCGACACCACCGAGGCTTGGAAACTCGCTGGGAGGCGACAACGGATGTTGATAAGCGCAGCCGGAATCGCGGTGGAGATGGTCCTTGCGATTCTTGGTACTTACGCATGGTATTTTTCCAAACCGGGAGTCATCAACTCTCTCGCATTTTACCTCGTTGTGGTTTCATTTCTGTCCACAATATTTTTTAACGGTAATCCTTTACTCAAGTTCGATGGCTATTTCATACTCATGGATTACCTGCGTTTACCAAACCTCGCCGGCAAATCCCTCATGTATGTCAAGTACCTGGTAATGAACAAAACCCTGGGAATTGCTTCATTCAAGAACCCAGCCGGAACGGACAGGGAATGTTTCGTTTTCGCGCTCTACGGAACGTCGTCAATCTTGTACCGCTTTTTTTTGTACTTCGGCATAGTAGCCGGCTTGTACTTCCGATTCGACAAAATAGTGGGGCTACTGATTGCATCGTTGGCATTTTTCCTATTTGTCGTTAGGCCTCTCGCAACGGGTATCACCAGCCTATGGGGAAAACGCTGCGAAGTGCAATTGAAGCTCAACGGCACAGTTGCCATGATCTGCGGTTTTTCGGCAATAATAATGCTTCTACTCTGGCCATGGAAGTACACCATGACGTTCCCATGCTTCATGGATTCCGCCAAAGTACACAAAATAACGGTCCCTCTTCACTGCTCCATAACTGATGTCTTTATTAGACAAGGCATGGAGATTAAAAAGGGAACCGCTATGTTTAAGTTGGAACCCAAGGCTCTGGAATTTGCCTTACTCAAGGCTCATCTGGAACGAAAAGTTTTAAGTAATAATATTGATATGCTACTACTTGAGGACAAAGGCCGCGAGAGGTTTCCTGAGAAAACCGTTGAACTTCACCGGGCAGACCAAGGAATACGAAAGGTTGCAGGCGAGGCGAGACTGGCCTCATCCGGCATCGAGGCGCCGTTTGACGGCGTCGTCACAACTCTCGATTCGCGCGTGCAGGAAGGGTTTGAACCAGGCGACGGGGTCATCATCGGTGAATTGAAGTCTCCTACGGACTGCATTGTTCACGCGCTCATTCCAGGGCGATTCCTTCAGAATATTAGTGTGGGCCAAGAAGTTAAAATTTGGTTCCCAATTGATCGTGGTAGATTTTTTCACAAGCCAATTGAAAGATTGAGTTCCGTAAATGAACGAGATCTCCGTGACTCGTCTTTTTCAAGTCTAAGGGGAGGAGAAATAGCCGTAGATGTCGGCCGAGCCGGTATGGAAACTCCACTCGAAGACCATTATCTATGCTCAGTCGGTTTTTCGGCTAACAGAATAGTACCACTGGGTATGACTGGGCGGATCGTCGTCTCTTCTTGCCCGACGAGCGTTTTGGCAAGGTTGTATGGAGCGGCTGTCCAAATATTTAATAGGGAGTCTTGTCTCTAAAGATTGGGAGGACTATTGAGTGTTGGAAACGTGCGTCGGAATTAACAGTAAAAATAATCTTCGCCTGCAGGACTCTGATGGCTGTGCTGTAGAAGTCTCGGGGCCTATAGCCCTTGACACAAGCCTCGCGCTTGCCACGCGCGCTTTTTGTGCTGGATCCATGGATGAACTTTTTTTTGTCTTAACCAATGACATAAGAACTGTCATTGAGTTTGACAGGGCGTCGCTCATTACTCATATCTCAGGCGTCTCCCGCGTAATTGCAACAAACAACGAGCTGGAATTAAACAGGAAAACTGAATTCGTCATTAAACAAAACAAATTCGCAGTTCTCCTGAGAAATCAGACAGTAGCCTTGTTACTTTCGAGTAATATAATTCTCGAGACCGGGCCTGACCTACGGATTCCTCTCGACCTCAAAGAAGCCTTGAAATCGTACATGGTTTTTTCAGGTTATGCCCGCATGCTGCTGATACCCCTAACCCACAACCGGGCACTAATCGGTCATCTGGCACTGGAATTCTCCTCACAAACCAGTCCAAGTGATGCGGAAGTACACTCTTTCCTGACCCTTGCACCCTTGATGGCCGCCGCCTTAGCCGAAAAGTCTCTATTATCTCTCAGACCGGATTTAGCGAAACTTCTCCATCACGAATCCGGCGTGCCCCCCTTCAAATCCCGGTTAAAACGGTATCTTCCTCCGAGTATCATTGGACTTATAACAGTTGTTGTAGTTTTTTTTGTAATTCCCATTCAGTTCACGGTAACCGGCGAAGCTCAAACAGTTTCGAGAATTAGCCACATGGCTTTTTGTAGGACGGAAGGAATAGTGGACAAGGCTCTTGTCAAGGATGGCGACAAGGTCATTGGAGGAGAATTATTAGCGCTTATCGACCCCAAAGAAGTCGATTTCCAGATAATGGGTTGGAAGGCTCAACAGGACATCTTAAGTCACGAAATCAACAGACTGGTAATGGAAGCGGGTGACAAGCCCGCGAGTCTGGCTGAGAAAAAATCGGTTGAATTGAAACGAGAAGTCGCTCGGGCGGAACTCCAATTCCTCGAATGGAAAAAAAGATTACTCGAAATAAGATCCCCAGTGTCAGGCATAATCGTTACAAAGGATGTCCACACCCTTGGCGGGAAAAGAATGCGAGCGGGAGAAGTCTTCTGCGAGATCGCAGTGCCTGAAGAACTTTTGGCACAGGTTTACGTTCCCGAGGACAGGATATCTCACGTAAAAGTGGGGCAAGATGTCAATTTGTACCTTAATACTGAACCGACAAAGGCATATCGCCTGAAAGTCGATAGAATTGCCCCTGTCTCGGAGATTTTACCCCGTATTGGCTCTTCTTACCGAGTAGTAGCTCCCTTTGCGAGTCCTGTGGAATCTTTGAAAGTCGGGATGAAAGGAATCGGCAAGATTCATGTGGCTGACATGAATCTGTGGGGCATCATGGTACATCGTCTGGCTACGAGATGGAACCAGTTGTCCCTTTATCTCTGAGAACAGTCCGCCAATTCCGAATGAAATGGAGGCGCGATGAACGAAACTTCGGCAGCAGGCCCGGTGTTGCAACCGGAAAAGTCCAGTGGTCTCGAACGCGTCGTTTCCGACCACATAGAACCGTATTACAGCGGCTGCGCCATGGTGGTGTCGAGCCCGGTTGAAATATCCTTGTACTTCGGCCGTTACGTACTGAAGGGTTTGGACCGTGGGGCACCAAGTTTGGCCCAGGTCTATGAAAAACAAGTCTACATGACTGCGGAAGAAGCTGAAAAACTAGCTCAGGCAATCCTGCAAACCGCGCGGATGTTTAAGTCAAAAAGAGCCGAACTACAGACAGGCGCTCAGGATTCCTCGGGACGTCAAGACCGAAAAACTGGTACCGGTTCCACGGAATCGGTGCCGGCAGCCACAGAACTCATAAAGGTGTGAACCACTTTCAGCCTCTTCAGATCCTATTCCGGGGTCTCACCAGAATCCGGCTTCCTTGGCCGGTTCTTTTTCGCGTTCGGTTGTGTCACCGACAATGGCATCAAGAGGGTTGGGGGGCATGGATGCTTTTACTAATTCCTGGGTTTCCTTGAGCAGTTTGGTTACAATCTCTATACGAGTGGGTTGATCCAACAGTTTTAGGGCCTGCCTAAAGTTTTCCAAGGCCGGTTCGTATTGTTTGAGGTCTTTGTACGCTACCCCGCGATTGGCGTATGCCAGTCCGTTAGACGGCTGCATGTTTATGACCGTAGAAAAGGTACTGACAGCCGGGTCATACTGTCGATTGAGGAGATACGCCCGACCCAGCCGGTAAAACATGTCGGCCGTGGCTGCCCCTGGATCAATGTTTATCGCGTTGGAAAAATCTTTTATGGCTGCAGAATAGGATTTGAGGGCTTCGTGCGCGATGCCTCGGTGGACGAGGACCTGGGCGTCTTGTGATCGGGCATCGAGCGCGGCATCCAGATCTGGAATTGCCTTCTTGTATTGGCCTAACATGACAAGACAGTAACCCCTCAGTGCCTGGACCTGAGGCGAATTCTGCCGCTTTGTCATGGCCTTGTCGAAATCTTTTAATGCGTCGGCAAACCGTCCCAAGTCCACAAGCGTCTCTCCCCGGGTGATGTAGACTTCGGGCCCATCCTCTCCCATTTCCAGCAGTCGCGTGTAGTCAGCCAGAGCCTCCTCATTACGATCCATTTTTCTCAGAACCGCGGCCCTGTTGGAAATAGCCTTTACCAACTTCGGGTCAAGTTTTGTGGCGCGGCTGAGATCCCTCCTCGCTGCATCCAAATTTCCCAAGATTGACTGGGCCCACCCTCTGTTGTTGAAGGCTTCGGCACATTTTGTATCCAAATTGATCGCCTCATTGTAATCTTGGACCGCCTTCTTCATTTCATCTAAACCGAAAAACAGATTACCGCGATTCAGCCACGCGGTTGCATTCTTGGGGTTGAGTTCCAGAGTCTTGTTAAGATCTTCGAGGGCGTTCTGGGTTTCCTTCCTGCCCTGATACGCCCCTGCCCTGAGAAAATACAACTCACTGTCGGCAGGGAACAACTTCACTAATTCGGTGAGGTCACGGATCGCAGCGGCGGTATCACCCACTGCAAGTGACGCTCTTGTCCTAATTCTCAGGGCTTCTGAATGGTTGGGATCAACTTTGAGCACCTTGTCCACATCGTTGATGGCCTTGTCAAACATATTGCGCTGCATATAGATAATACCGCGTGAGTAAAGAGCGTCCGGCATTTCAGGGTCTATAGCGATGGCTTGGTTGAAGTCGGCCAAGGCCAGATCTTCTTTTGCCTTTGATCTGTATGCGACACCCCTGTTAAAAAAGGCCCTGGCATGGTAAGGATCGCTGGCTATGACTCGACCGTACAGACGGATGGCCTCATCCAGATCCCATTTCCAGTGGGCCTCTACGGCTTCTGCAAACAGAGCCTTGGGATCTTCCCACGCATAGACGACATGCTGGGTCATCGCCAAGATCATGCCAGAGAGGAAAACCAGGAGAAGTCGAAATGAAACCAATGTGTTGACCTATGAGCCAGACCGGTGGATAAGTACTTTTCCCGCGGAGTTCAACCCAAACATCAACCGGTTCGTTTCAGAATCCGCCAGTTTGTTTGAAATCAACTCCCCGTTGCCTTAATTTCTTTGGCCCTGTTCAGGCTGTTCCGCCATAAATAAACAATAAAGCGGGGTTGCTTCCAGTTGACTTACTCTTTTAGCGCTCACCGCGCTGTCATCATTTCCTTGACTCTTGTGACAGTGCTTGCCTCAGTCCTTTTTGGCCCTTGGGCATTAGTGTCATCGGGCAAGCTGAGGGCTTTCGTGAAGTCTGCCCTGGCTCTCTTAGAATCTCCAACGAATTCAAGAGCTATGGCTCTCTTCAGGTAAGCCTCCCGAAATTTTGGCTCTAATTCTATGCTCTTCGTAAATTGCTTAATGGCAGATGCAAACAGTCCTTTTTTTCCTAAGGCCACCCCTAAGTTAAAGTATGAAACCGGGTCTTGAGGTTTTTGACCAACCAGTTGCATGAAAAGTGTAATTGCGGCTTCGTAATCTCCGACCTGTTCCTTTAAAATACCCAGATGCGTCAAGGCGTCGGAATCTTCTGTGTCCAGTTCTATGGCCCGTTCCAAGTCTCTCATGGCCAGATCTCTGCGCCCCTGCTGGTCGTAGCAGGCCGCTCTGAAAGAATAAACATAGGCATTGGTTTCTTCGAGCTGAAGTGCACGAGAGAAATCTTGTATCGCCTTGGGACAATCTCGATGACTCTTGTAAATCCAGCCTCTGTTAATATATGCCCTGGTGAAATCAGGATTCAAAGAGATTGCCTTTGACACATCTCGAAGCGCCTGGGCAATATTTCCTTTCTTGAAATAAGCCCATCCCCGGTTGTTGTAGAGATCCGTATGCGTGGGATTAATGAGAACGCCTCGATTATAGTCATTAATTGCCCTGTCCAATTCGTCTTTCTTCACATAGGCATTTCCCCGCTGAAAATAGGCAAGAGCATATTTTGGATTCAATTCTATAGCCTTAGAGAGGTCATTGATCGACCCGTCGTTGTCGCCGGTCTTTAACCTGGCATTACCTCGATTGTAATACGCTATGGTATACTGCGGATTGAGCAGTATCGCCCTATCGAAATCTTCGATGGATTTTTCCGCCTGACGTTCCTGAAGAAGCGCCCAACCTCTGTTATTGTATGCATCAGGATCGGTTGGATTAATCTCGATAGCTCGAGTGAAATCTTCTATGGCTCTACCCAGATCCCCTTTCCCATAATAGGCGTTTCCGCGGTTGTAATACGCCAGAGCGTAAGACGGATTCAACTCGATTGCACGAGTGTAATCTTCAATGGCTTTCCCGAAATCACCCAGTCTGTAGTAAGCGCTGCCGCGGTTGTTAAACGAGGTCTCAAGACGTGAATCAATCTGTATGGCACGAGTATAATCATTTATAGCCTGTAAGTTGTCGCCAAGCTTTTCATAGGAAAGCCCTCTACGGAAATATAGGTCTGCGTCGGTAAGTCCCACTCGGATGGCTTTGGTAAACAAGTCCACTGCAGTCTTATGGTCTCCGGACCGCTGGGCAAGCTTGGCATTGTCGACATAATCTTCAGCTTTCCGCTCCAGGGCCAAGCCCTGACCGGAGATGATCAGGATCACCGCGAGAAAAAAGCCTGCCCTGCCCTTGACTGTCATCAGAGAAACTCCCTTTTTATATAGGGATATACGAGCTATAATATTATCATAACATCAATATACTTGTCTAGTATAATGTCATTTATTAGGTTTTTGGTATTCAGCATTGTCGGCTTTCGCCTGTGAACTGTCGGAAGCCCCCCAGAGGGCCGTTTTTTGGCATTGAATCATTAAAATAAGAGACATTGGGACCTTGACTTTGTTCCTTGTGTGACCGGCGTCACTTCTGAAACTCGATCATACTTTTCAGAGGCGCCTGTTTGATCGAAAGAATTCACGTTACGTGATATGAATTTAGTTTCAAACGAGGAAACCTGCCGGCATGTTTTTTTTTGCTACGGATATCGAGAGATGAACTGGGCTTCGGACTCGTGCCGTCAGGTCCAAAACATCCAGGTTAATTCATTATTTTAACGCCGATGGGTATGAAAGCAGACTATTAGATTGAGTAGAAACATAACATCAAAGGTTTGCCTGGTTGACACGTCCGCCTCAAGCTTCGCTCAAGCATCCAGCTACTGCAGCAGTCATGAAACCGGATAACAAACCCGCCAGAAGAGCTTTGAGCCCCATGCTTGAAACCTCCTGCCTACGTTCGGGAGCCAAAGCTGAAAGTCCGCCTATCAGAATGGCCAGGCTCCCGAAATTGGCGAAGTTACACAGGGCATAGGTGAGAATCATCACAGCCCGAGGCGACAGTTGGTTGGCGACGATCATATCCTGCATCTGTTGGTACGCAAGCCACTCGTTGAAAATAGTTTTCACGGCAAGGAGGTTTCCAGCCCTTAAACAGTCTTGCCAGGGGATGCCGATCAAATAGGCCACTGGAGCGAACAAGTATCCTCCAAGTTCGGAAAAAGATGTACCCGCTATACACAAGAAAGAGTTGAGCATATAAATGATCGACACAAAGGCAAGCAATATGGCGCCAATTGAAGCACCGAGCCTAAGCCCGTCCAAAGCCCCGTTTGCAGCGGCTTCTACTATTCCTCGTTCCGCAGGGAGCAGCAATTTCCAGTCCATTTTTCCGGCTGTCTCCGGGGTCCCGGTTTCGGGAATCATTATCTTGGACAACGCCATGGCAGCAGGAGCGCTCATAACGCTCGCCGCAAGGATGTGACCGGCACTTGCTCCAAAAATGCCCACATACACAGCCATTACCGAGCCTGCGATATTTGCCATGAAGCAGGTCATCACGGTAAAAAGTTCAGAACGCGTCATCCGGCCGATCACTGTCTTTAAGCCGGTAACCGCCTCAATTCCCATCAAAATCTGCATTACCGCGGCCAGCGTTTCAGCCCCTGAGGTTCTCATTGTGGATTGCATTACGCGAGCCAGCCCATACATGACTCCGGGGATGACTCGGATGTAATTCAGCACTGCCATCATTGAACTCACGAAGACTATTACCGATGCCATGCTGAGGATGACGAAGTCTTTTCTCTCAATCAACGAACCGAAAAGAAACTTGGCCCCATTGTCAGAGTATTCTTGTATAGAATTGAAAAGCGCCTGAGCCGCCGCAAAGATTTGACCCGGGTATGTCTTAAGTATTAACACGCCGAAAATGAATTGGAGGGCTATTCCCCAGCAGACGAGACGCCAACTGATTCTGCGACGATCGTCAGACAAGAGTACACACATTCCAACGATGGTCACCATCCCTATGAGGCTCATTAATCTTGGAGGCATTTGCATCAAATCAGTATAGAGATGTGGCCTTGTAAATTCGGCATTCAGTTGTCAGCCGACCTGGATTACGTGAGCTTCAGCCTTTGGAGGCCGCAAGTAATTCCAGCGCTTCTCTTACCCGAACGAGTTCTGTTTCCAGTTCCACCAACCCCTCTTGCGCACCGGTCTTGTCTCCGCTCATACCGATTATCTCAAGTTTCTCGGCGTATTGAAAGGCTGCATGCGCTGAAAAATTCCCTAGAGCACCCTTCAATCTGTGGGCAGACTTGTGCAACGCATCATAATCAGCGGCATCTACAGCCTCCCTGATTCCTTGTAAAGATCCTGGGTAATCTTTCAGGAAAATTTCTATCAAGTGTTTTAAAAGGTCTTGGTCTCCAGCTACTCTGTCCAGCAACTCCGCAATGTCTACCGCTTCACCGATATTGGAAGTGCAATCGGCAGAATTTTTTGCCGGCTCCGATTTGTCAGATAGGTTTTTCATGGCTGCCAGACCCTCTATGTTAGCATGAAATTAAATTGGCTGCTCTACAAACGACTACCCTCTATTCAGATCACCTGCTCAGTTTCACCGCGAGGGTCTTTTTCCAAGTAGTTGACCACATAGTCCTGTACTGCTTCTTCAAGCGAAGAAAACTCCGGCGTGAAACCCGTGCTCCGCAGTTTGCCCATTTGCGCGCAGGTGTAGTATTGATATCGTTTTTCGAGTCCATCGGGCATGTCTACATATTCTATAAGGGGTCCCTTGTTGAGGGCCAAAAAGACTGCTCCGGCAAGATCTCGGAAGCTTCTCGGAATCCCGGAACCGGTATTGAAAATACCGTTAACATCGGGCCGCTCAAGAAAGTGCACTGTAATTTTTACGGCATCTCTCACATATACAAAATCTCGGCATTGACCGCCATCCTCGTATTCCGGACGATACGATCTGAAAAGTCGAACCTTGCCGGTGTTCTTGGCCTGAAAGTATGCTCGTATGGCTACACTTCGCATCTCGCCCTTGTGATATTCATTTGGTCCAAAGACGTTGAAATACTTCAGCCCCACTGCTCTTTTTAGAAAACCGGTATTCAGAGCCCAGATGTCGAAAATCTGCTTCGAGTATCCGTACATGTTCAATGGACGTAGTTTGGACAAGCCGTGATGGTCATCGGCATATCCCAAAGATCCGTCACCATAAGTCGCTGCGCTGGACGCGTATATGAAACGGAGGCCGTCTCTGGCGGCAAACCGTGTGGCTATTCTCCTTGAAAATTCGAAGTTATTTTCCATGAGATAATCGGCGTCTTTTTCAGTTGTGGAACTGCACGCCCCCATGTGAAAAATCGCCCATACACCATGGTCAAAAATTCCCTTTTCCAATTTTTGCATAAAATGGTCCTTGTGTTCATAATCAAGAAAATCCAGATCCAGCAAGTTTTTCCATTTTTCAGCCGTTCCCAAACGATCCACGATGAGGATTTTATCTTCTCCAGCCTCATTCAAGGCCTTAACAATGTTGCTGCCGATGAATCCAGCACCCCCTGTGACGATTATCACTTAAATACCTCCCACAAAAATATTCAACCTGTCATGGGATTATACAACATGCCTTCCCATGAGTAACAAAGTGGGGGCCTTCCCCCCGATGGAGAGCTTTGTGAAATCCTTTCCAGGCCGAAAACGGCTTTAACATTAATTTTATAGCAATGTCTGGACAAGTTGCCAAGAGTTATGGTAGGAGATTTAAGACCGTTCATCCCCTTGAAAAATTAAGACTGTTTATGGAGGGAGTGTAGATGAAAAAACTTTTTATAATCGTTGCCTTGGTGATATCGCTGGGCGTCGTTGGCACCATGTTTGGGGGGTCTGCCTCTGCCCAGTTTTTCCGTATCCCTATGGCGACAGTGGTAGTGGGACCGGGTTTCTGTGGCCCTGGTTGGGCGGCCGCGCGCTGCGTACCGGCTTGCGTCCCTTACTGCTGCGTCCCTTGCTGTGCACCTGTTTACGCCTGCCCCCCCCCTGTGAAGGCAGCAAAAGCCAAAGACACAAAGGCGAAAACAGAAAAGAAGGAAAAGAAAGAAAAGAAATAGAACTCTCCGAACTACGAGCCCAATTTCTTAGAGGGATTGTTGGCTGTCGTGTCGGGACTCATGTTTCAAGGGGATGAAACTCCGGTTGCACGAACTCGGCGGTTACGTGCGGATGTCTGCGGCAAAGGGTTCGGGAACGCCGCAGGAGGGCATAAATATCGATCAGAAAAAAATTGCCCCCAGACCACCGGATATCACATCAGACGATCGGGTCTTTCTGGCTTGGCAGCGTAGTCACATGGCCAATGAACGTACGTTCTTGGCTTGGTCAAGGACGAGCATCTCTCTGCTTGCTTTTGGTTTTGTGATAGAACGTTTTGATATCTTTATAAATCATCTGTTAAGGCTTGAGGGGGAAACAGGGCAGTCCCTTGCCACGTCGGGAATGGTTCGTCTGAGTTTCATGTGTTTTGTCCTGGCAGGGTTGACGATAGTGGTTTCCGGTTTACGCTTCTTGAGAGTCAGAAGGCATATCAATAACGGTGAGGCTGTTTTTTCGGTTCTGCCTGATTTCCTGGTCGTTGTGTCGGTAGTTGTAGTCATTGTCATGGCCATAATTCTGTCTATCCCCCGACTTCTCGAAATGAGCAAAGGAATTATGTGAGCCCAGAAGCCTGCTACTTGAGCAGTTAAAGGTTGGGTCGCGTTTTGGCATGGGATTTTGATTGTATTGACAAATCATTATTAATTGTGTAGCATTAGACAACTAATTACAGTTTGGAGAGGTAAAGTTATGCCAAGATTCCTATTAGTGGGGTTTTTTTGTGCTGTTTGCTGCACTGCTTTTATTACCGGCACGTGCATGGCAGGCTCAGGCGCTGGTAACGATGGGACGAAAAACTTCAAACAACCTAATGTGAAACCGTATGACAGCTTGGCGAGTGTTTTGAAGGCTTCTAACCAGAAGACATCGTCTACGAGCAACGCCTCCAAGAAGGCATCGTCTTCCAAGAGTAAATCACTGTCCGGGAAAAAGAACTCCAGTTCCAAGAAGTCGGTGTACAGCAAGAGCAAATCAAATAACAAATCATCGTATAATAAATCGGGCTCAAAGAAAAAATCGTCATCACAAAACGGGAAGTCATCAAAAAAAGCGGCTTCTCTTTAGAGAATAGCTGGGAAATGTTGAGGGAGTCCCTCTCCTATATAACGCGGGTTGTGCGTCCAGGGGGCTCAGGTTGCATGGCATAAAGCTGTCTTGCCATACGGGATAATCCCTCTGCGTTTCTCGGAATGTGACTATTTTCCGGTCCCCGCTGAGCCGCAATCCCCGCTTTGAGCCGCCTCATTTTGCTCCGCGAGCCTTCAAAAGCTTCACCACTTCGTCGTGGCTTCTGGCTGTAGCGAGGCTCAAAGCAGCATTGCCTTCATTATCTTTCGCGTTCACATCCGCCCCTTTAGCGAGCAACAATTCCACAACTTCTTTATGACCTTCGAAGGCTGCCACAATTATGGGGGTCGCTCCATTCCTCTTTTCCTTGGCGTTAGCGTTGGCCCCTTTTTCGAGAAGCAGCTTCACCACGTCCGGTCGACCCTCGAATGCTGCCCCGAACAGAGCTGAAACTCCATCCTTGTTGACGGCGTTAACGTTGGCTCCTTTATCAAGAAGGAGCTTGACCAAGTCGGTGTGACCGGCGAACGATGCTCCTATCAGAGCCGTGTCTCCATCCTCGTTTTGAATATTGACATCAGCCCCTTTAGCCAAAAGAAGTTTAACTACCTCCATTCCACCTTCGACAGAGGCTTCCATTAAAGCCGTGAACCCGTCTGAGTCCTTGGCGTTGACATTGGCTCCTTTTGCCAGTATTTCTTCGACTTTCTTGGGATCCCCTGATCGCACTGCATCCAGAAGGCCATCCTCCAAAGGGCCTCCCAATACCTGCACCAAAGGCATACACATCGTAAAGAATGCCAACGAGATTAAAAGTCGCGCAAGTGCCCTCATGAACAATGCCCTCCGTGATAAATCTCTTTTTCGTGGTCCCTCGGTGAGGAGAAACACGAGTCACATACAATTTCTATCCCCTATGTTCAAGACCTAAAAGGGGTCAGCGACATTTCTAAAGTTTTCACGCGGAATATAAGAGGAACTTTTCTCTGGTTTTACAAAACTTCTCAAGATCTTCAAGCCATTCTTGTTCCATCTCCAGCACAGACCGGGCCTGCTCAATATCTGTACGCACTCTCGAGTCTCCCAGGATCACGTCAATAGGAAGCTGGTCAAAAACGTACTCGTAAGGCGGATCTGCCCATTTGAACTCATCTGGGTAAAGCTTTATGACGGCTGCAAGTATTGCCAGTGACGCGCGGTAAGGTCTGAATATGTGCCTGTCGGTCACGTGAATTTGGAATCCTTTGCAGAGAAGATCTCCCCACTTATTGAAGGTCGGTCTGAAGTCAACCGGTCTCAGAACGGCTCCGTCCAGGGTGCCGGGCTCGATAGCCTCAGCGAGTCGATGCGGTTCCAGGTAAGGAGCTCCAAAGATTTCAAACGGCCTTGTCGTTCCGCGGCCCTCAGACAGGTTGGACCCTTCGAGCATCACCTGCCCTGGGTACACTACTGCGGTTTCCACAATAGGCATGTTAGGGGACGGGATCACCCATGGCAGGTCAGTGTCCTCGAACCACTGGTTGCGTGACCAGCCGGCCATTGGGACAACGTCGAGGCTGCACCCTATCTCGAACACATCGTTGCAAAAGAGTAGCAACTCGCCCAGAGTCATTCCGTGCCTCATTGGAATGGGGTAAGGACCGACAAACGAGGCCAATTGTACGTCCAGGAGGTTGCCTTCCACATCCAGGCCGTTGATGGGATTGGGCCTGTCGAGAATCATCACCCCCTTGCCCGCCTTTGAACAGGCGCGCATGAGGTAGATGACCGTACTGGCAAACGTATAGACCCTGGTTCCCACGTCCTGAATATCAACCAGAAACGTGTCCGCTGCATCAAGCATTTTACTTGTGGGTTCTCGCTTGTCGGAATAGAGACTCATTATCGGCAGGCCCAATGTGGGATGGACCCCATGCCCAGTCTCCTTCATGTTGTCTTGTTCGGTCCCGCCCACACCATGCTGCGGCCCAAAGAGAACAGATAGCCTGCCTGCATATAAATCGTTGATCAGTTCAGGAGTTGAACGGAACCGAGAATCCACTGACGCTTGGTTATAGAGTAGCCCAATTCTCCCTTTACGGCTGAACATACGTGGTTCGCTCAGGAGCCTCTCTAGGGCGGTGATTACCATGAACTACCCGCGGTTTTCAGGACCATCAGCAAAGTCGAATACCATCTAGACAACTTTTTGGAGTTAAGGATCTATTCCCAGCGACCGCCTCTTCCGCGGCGGAGGTCAACAGACTTGCCCCACCTGGTCAAAATGACTGTCTTTTCCCCACCACCACCTGCCACTACATTACTTGCAACCCATGAAGCTATGCTGATTATTATGGCAGCGAAAAACGATGGCCAGAAGCCCGATACGTGTACCCCAAAATCCAGGCTCGCAACAAGCCAGAACAGAAAAGCGTTTATTATCAGAATGAAAAACCCCAGGCTGACTATCGTCAGGGGCAGGGTTAAAAGGATAAGCACCGGTCTGACGAATGCATTCAGAATTCCTAGGATAGCGGCAGCGAGAAGCGCGGAACCCGTATCATCCACCGTGACCCCAGAAACTACTTTAGGGACGATTAGGACGGCGAGCGCGATCAAAAACCATCGTATCAGTATTCCTGGCATTTTTCATACCCCTTGCCCAACAGAAAAAAAACTCATTCCGATATGGCCTTGTTTTTAATGATAAACGGTTCCAGTAGATCTATGGGAATTGGGAAAATAATCGTTGAATTCTTTTCCGCTGCCACCTCCACCAGGGTTTGCAGGTATCTGAGCTGCAGGGCGGTGGGTTCTTTTGCGATAATGGTTGCAGCCTCGGCCAGACGCGCTGCCGCTTGGAATTCACCTTCGGCGTTGATGACCTTGGCTCGCCTCTCTCTTTCCGCCTCGGCCTGCCGTGCTATTGCCCGTTGCATCTCGGAGGGTAAATCTATGTGTTTAACCTCCACCATGCTTACTTTGACACCCCAGGGGTCAGTGTGACGATCAAGGATTTCCTGAATCTCAAGATTGACTTTGTCCCGTTCTGCCAGTAGTTCATCCAACTCCGACTGGCCGCAGACGCTCCTCAACGTCGTCTGTGCCAATTGTGAAGTGGCATACAAATAGTTTTCAACCTCTATCACTGCTTTTGTTGGATCCATGACGCGAAAATAGATAACCGCGTTCACCTTGACCGAGACGTTGTCCCTGGTGATTACGTCCTGGGAAGGGACGTCCATCGCAACCGTGCGAAGACTTACCCTGACCATGCGATCGATCACCGGGATCAGAATGATCAATCCCGGGCCCTTATGGTCTATAACTCTTCCCAGACGAAAGATCACTCCGCGTTCGTACTCGTTGAGCACTTTCACGGCCATGAAGAGAAACATAATCCCCAGTAGAATCAGGATTCCAATGGTGTAACTGTACATCAACTTTCTCCTTCAACTAACGTTGGCGGGTTTTATTACAAACGTTTCAAAAACCCTGACAGGAGGGTTTTCGGCCCTTCGATGCAAGTCGGTTACGAGAAAGAACGAAATTACTGAAATAAGGTCCAATGATTCAGGTGATGCGATCCACAGCATCTCTAGCCGATCGAGCTATGTCGTAATACTAGTATGACTAAAGTTTACGGCCCGGAAAACCTTCTCCAGCGGGTTCACGGGTAACCGTCAGCAAAAGATCATCCACTCGCACAACGCGTACCTTTTCGCCCTTGGGTATGCGACCGTTGGACCGAGAATTCCAATATTCCCCGTGAATTGCAACTTTTCCGTCGGTATCCAAATCGGTCAGTGCAACTCCGACCTCCCCAATCAACCCCTGTTGCCCTGTCCTTGGTTGCCTGAGCCATGCCTTTACCACGAGACCGAGAGCAAAAATGAAGAAAGCCGACACTGCGGCCACCATGGGGATTATGACTGTCCACGAAACCCTCATGGCTGTTTCTCCGGTGTCAAAAAGCATTATGGAACCGAGAGTGAGGCTTATTACCGCACCTATCGACAGAAGTCCAAATGAGGCTACCTTCAGTTCGACGATAAACAGAACTACTGAAAGAATTATGAGCAATATGCCCACGTAATTCACGGGTAACACTTGTAGCGCAAAGAACGAGAGCAGGAGGCATATTCCACCGGCAACCCCTGGAAATATCAGTCCCGGGTTGTAAAGTTCCATCATAATGCCAATACCGCCTATCATCATGAGTATGTAGGCAATGTTAGGGTTGGCCACTACATCAAGGATTTTGAAACGTAAACCAGGGACAATCTTTTCTACCTGCGCGCCCTTGGTTTCCAGGATGAACGTGCGGCCTTCCTTTTCGATCTTTCTCCCATCGAGCGCATCCAGGAGTCCTGGAAGGGAGTTGGCAATAATTTCAATCACGTTAATTTCCAGAGCTTCCTCAGCGGTTATGGAAACACTTTCTCTGACGGCCTGTTCGGCCCAATCGGCGTTTCGGCCTTTCTTGGCAACAATACCCCGAATGTAGGCAGTCAGGTCGTTTATTATCTTTTCAGACATGGCAGGGCCTATTTCCTGTCCCCCGCCTGCCACGGGATGAGCCGCGCCGATATTGGTTCCTGGAGCCATTGCCGCCACGTCCGCCGCCACTGTGATGAGCGCTCCCGCAGACGAAGCCGATGAACCACTGGGTGCGACGTAAACCACCACGGGCAGCTTGGCATTGATCATCTCCTTGATAATGGTCTTTGTGGTAGTTACTACTCCGCCAGGTGTATCCATTCTTATGATCACGCAAGAAGCCTTGTTCTCTTGGGCTTTTTCGATGCCCTTGATTATGTAATCTGCAAGAGCCGGATTGATCGTGCCATCCACCGTAAGCACATATACAGCAGGCTTTTTCTCATCCTCATTAGCGAACACTCCCGCCTGGAACCAATTCAGGACGAGGGCGAAACCGGAAATGAAAACCAGCGAAAAAGAAATGACTTTTCTTGACCTCATCGCTTGTCCCCCAGGCCGTCAATGGGCAACTCAAGGAATACCATGACCTTTTGAAGATCCGACCATGCTTCCGCCTTGTATCGCCTATCCCGATCCTCTCTGAGAAGAAAAGACGGGTGATAAGTCGCCATGACGGGAATTCCATCTCTATTGTGAACCGTTCCTCTCAACTTGCCCACGGCCTCCCTTGTGTTCAGCAAAATCCCTGCAGCTACCCTCCCCAGGGCCACAATGATCTCAGGGTTCACACATTGTATTTGTGCTTCCAGAAATGGGAAGCATTCCTTAATTTCAGCTTTTCCCGGATCCCGATTTTCCGGAGGGCGGCATTTGACTACATTAGCGATATACACTTGGGATCGATCCAGCCCCATTGCCTCAATCATTTTTGTCAGAAGCTTTCCTGCCCTGCCTACAAAAGGCCGACCTTCCCGATCCTCATCCGCTCCGGGCCCTTCACCGACGAACATGAGCCGCGCATGAGAATTTCCCTCCCCAAACACGATGTGTGTCCGGGTCAGGTTAAGCCGGCAGCGGGTACATTCTCCGAGTTCGGCCCGGATAGCGTCCAGGCTGCCGGTCCCTTGATGGTGAGGTTCCTCACGCGGCAGAAACACTTCGTCAACCCCAAGCCTGACCTGCCATTCCAGGAAACTTCGAGCTTCTCGCAACCAGCCTTCCGTCAATCGGGCCATGTTTGCTATACCGCAGCAAGGAAAAGGGATTTGGTCTTCGAAATAAATCTCTGTGCCCTCATTCCCACAAGGCTGTCGGCATCATGTTGAGAACAATCCGTATCTTGTTTACCTGTCCGAAGACGCTCGATTCTTTTTCACGACCACCCATATTATAACTCCGGATATGCCTTCACGCTTCATTGAATTTATTGGGCTCCAGTTAGGACGTCTTTTCTCAATTTTTTTATTCGGTTCAACACCTCATCAGCCACAGCGTCTTTGGACATCAAATCCATCTGTTCATCCTCGCCGGACCGGTAGAGAAACCGCACTAGGTTAGTATCACAGTCGAATCCTGCTCCGGGTAGGCTCACGTCGTTCAGGACAAGCATGTCGGCATTTTTTCGATTCAGTTTTTCTCTGGCGTTGCTGACTGCATCCCGGGTTTCGGCTGCGAAACCCACGACGATCTGATCATTCCTTTTAATGTGCCCCAGAATCAGTAAAATGTCCGGATTCTGCACAAGACTTACGCTACTCCCAAAATCGTTTTTCTTTACCTTATCATCAGTTCTTGAAGCAGGCCTGAAATCCGCAACTGCGGCCGCTTTGATCACAATGTCCACCCGCGGAAACACTTCCATGACCCGTTCGAACATTTCCTGGGCTGTCCTTACGGGAATGTGCCTGACTCCCTGAGGCGGTTCTGTCTTCAAAGGACCCGCTATCATCGTGACTTCCGCACCCCGCAGAGCAGCCCTGCGAGCAAGAGCGACTCCCATTTTCCCCGAGGATCTATTGGTGAGAAACCGAACCGGATCTATAGGTTCTTCAGTGGGGCCTGCTGTGACAACCACCTTCAGCCCCTCAAAATCGTGGGTGGCAATCAAATGCTCAATTCTCTCGAAGATGGCCTCGGGCTCCGGCAGCCTGCCTTCTCCGGTCCATCCGCAGGCTAGATATCCTGATTCAGGTTCCATAATATGATAGCCAAATTCTTTCAGTCGCAGCAGATTGGCCTGAACAGCAGGGTTGCGATACATATTTACATTCATGGAGGGACAGACCAGGACAGGGCAATTGAGCGCCATGAAGACGGTGGTCAGCATGTCGTCGGCTATTCCAGACGCAATTTTGCCGATCATGTTGGCCGTCGCCGGAGCGATTACCGCTACGTCGGCCTTGTCGGCCATGGAAATATGTTCAACCGAAGGCTGATATTGATCAGTCCACAAATTGTCCCAGACACGGTTTCCACTGAGTGTTGACAAAGTCAAAGGGGTTACGAATTGAGTGGCCGCCCGTGTCATGACTACGTGGACATCTAGTCCTGCCGAAACCATTAATCGGACCAACAAGGGCGCCTTGTAGGCCGCTATTCCACCAGTTATGCCCAGAAGGACCGTAACTTTCATGACACAATCCTGTATGTCAATCGGATATCCGCCTGAATTCCTTTATATCAACACGCCAATACCGTGTCAACGGCAGTTCCGAGGTTTCAGAAGGGAATAGTTGTTCCTTGACGCTGCTGCAATACCCAAGTGGAATAAGTGTCGTGCGGGGCAGCCCAATGATCGTCTGTTGACAGTTTTCGCCTCTGAGTGTTATGAAGTACTTACTTATGATGTGACGAGGCAGCCCTTCTTGATCAATAGGCGGACTTGAAGGTTTGGTGCCGCTTTGATATCACACAACTGGAACCCGAAGCGGAAATTTTTGGTAGTGTCGGGCGTCTCGAGGATGTCTCAAACTTCATGGTTCTGCCGTGGTGGTCATAACGCTTTGTAGCGGCAGTTGGTGAACTGCCCGAAATCAGGGAGCTTCTCGAAGCGCATCTACGGTGAAAATCCTCGTATAGAGGTTTTTGAGAGAGTCTCTCTCTGCCCGTCAATCTTCAGGTCATGATGAAAAACTACTAATAGTGCGCCCGTAGCTCAGATGGATAGAGCAACGGACTTCTAATCCGTAGGTCACAGGTTCGAATCCTGTCGGGCGTGCCAAAATAATTCAACAGGTTAACTAGGATAAAACCTCAAAAACTGATTTGTGAATCAACAAAAAACGTGGAAAGGTAACAAAAAGGTAACAGGCAGGGTAAAAATCAAAGTGTTTTTAACCTTTTCCAGCGACCACGATTTGACTTTCACCATGGTCCCAAGAAAGCTTGTCTATCTGTTCAATGAGTTCTCGCTCCGACATAAATCCGTATCTCTCTTGAACCGACCTCATGCGTCCAGCGTGACCTAATATCTGCTCGGTAATCTCGGGGTTCAACGCGCTCCGTCGGCAATTCGTCCTAAAGCTAGCTCGCAGATCATGAAAACGAGGTCGTGGTCTTGGCCAATTAAGCTTTTTCAGCGCTCTAGGCCAGCAGTTCTTGAGAGACTCTTCGTTGATGGGTCGTCCATCAATCATAAACACTTGGTCGTATTTGAGGCTTCTAAGTCTGTTTAGCCGTTCAAGAATTTTCATGGCGTCAAGATGCAGAGGTATCTTCTTGGGAAGAGCTTCTTTTGTTTGGTCCGGTAATAACGTAATCATCCGCTGTTTGAGGTTGACATTTGACCATCTCAGGTCAAGTATTTCGCCCCGTCTTGCGCCGGTATAATAGCTAAACATCGTAAACCAACTCATTCGCCGGAGGTTCCAAAGCGTCCCGGAGCTGACGGCCGGGCTTTACGCGAGCTTGGTGGAACATTTGGAGAGGACTGGTTTGCTGCGCACGACTCCATTTGATGCTGCAGGGTGTCCGGGAGCGACCTTGGCCGACATTTCCCAAGATAAGCTGCAATGGTTCCTCTCAACAGCACGCCACGAACGCCGGTATGCGATTGCTGAAAACAGTCCGGTACGGGACGCTATGGCGGATCTGAACCTTAATAAACGGCAGAGAAAAGCTGTCACCCTCGTGAAGGCCAACGGCCTACTTACCAACGCAGAGCTTCGCAATTTGACAGGGGCCATTTCCCGGACCGTTGCGAGAGATCTGGATGATCTGGTGAGAAAAGGGGTGCTGGAAAAGGTCGGCCAGTCAGGTCGGAGGGTCCATTACGTTGCGGCTCGTAAACAGGACATAAACAGGACATAAACAGGACATATAAGACATCTCCCGAATGCCTTGGACATGCCAAGGTTTTGAAACAATATTCTTTTCAGTCGTATGGTTTGCCCACGTGAAAGAAGACATGATCTCCATTAACCGCTTCTCATCGCGACGTCAGAAACTGGATCATGCCTTCCTCAGCGCCAGGCTCAAAGGTGCCAGATCCTACAAACGAATTGCCGGATACTTCCGCAGTTCAATCTTCGAGCTGGTCGGCGAGGAAATAGCAACCATCCCTCATGTACGCATCGTCTGTAACAGCGAGCTGGACGCGGCTGATGTGGCGGTATCCAAACACGTTCGCGAAGCTGCTCTGAAGGAGCGCTGGAACGAGGCCGCCGCCGCGGTCGAGGCCCTGCTGCACCGGGACCGATACCGCAAGCTTCACGAATTACTCACCATCGATCCGGACAAGAATCGATGGGAACTATGCTCAAGGGTATTGGCAAGGAGGGATATTGTAGAACGATTGTCTCAACCATGGTGAAAAATCTAGAGGGCGCAGCTATTTTGTGTCAGAGATCAGGCAATCACAGCGGGCCATTTCTACATTCTTCAACGCTAGAGCAATGAATGTCACCTGACTGGCGACCCGACGTATGTGGAGTCGAACAAAAACCAGTTATGCGGGTGTAAACCGATGAAATTGCGTCGATTTGTCCGCCTTATGCTACGAGGAACTCTATTTAGCCAGGCTGAGCGCTCTCGGTCCCCAGCAATATTCCCGTCTTCAGCAGCCGCCCCATCCTGGACGCTGCAATTTCAATCATCGATGACGCTGACGCCATGCACTCCTGAAGATTCATTGGCCGCGGAATGATATCAAATACAGCCTGAATGCCGTGTTCCAAGACATCTTCTGCGCCGGTCACGCCGGATAACTGACCAAGCCCTTTAGCATGACCTCTCAGGTCCGACCCTCAGAATCACTTACTCCGTCTGATTCGATTATGCAGCAGCACGATGAGTTTTGTCGCCCGAGTGCAGAGTTGATGACTGCCGCAGCGCAGCCCACGCCAGCGCGGACGGCGATAGCTACACTTGGGCAGTTTCGAGCGCATGCACCGCATTCCATACATGCATCGCGAGTCTTGATGAGGGCTTTCCCATTCTGGCGGATAAACACAGCCTGGGGACACACTTCAAGACACAAGCCACATCCAGTGCATTTGTCCTCATCCAGCTCGAGGGTCACAACGTCTTTGAGATAGATGAACCGATCTCGTGCCATCAGAGTTCCCCCTATGCGATGAACATTGCTGTGAGCCACAAACCCAATCCTATAGCTATTGAAGCGATCTGGAGAGGCACAGCCCAACGCATCTCCTTTCGCACTCCCGACAAAGACGTATAGGTCGAAGCCCCTGTGAAATTCATTGAAAGGTAGGTTGCCAAACCTGGAATCAACAGCAGCCATGCCGCAGTTTCGATGGGGTCCGGCCAGCTCCCCCAAAAATGAGCCCGCACAGCAAGAACAGCTCCTACGGCGATAAATCCGGGAATAATCCCCTTCAGAGCAAAGGCACGTCCCGGCAACCACGGCAAGAGAATAGGAGTCACAATTGCCCCGGCCACTATCGCGGCCAAGAGTCCCCAGACCGCAAAGGCCCCGTAGGTGAGCGAATTGGACCAGAATCCGGCCGGACCGCCGAGCCCCCCCAGCAGGAACAAGACCGGAGCAACAAAGGCAGCCACTTTCAGCGTTTCAACCAATTCCACTGGAATCAAGATGGTCCTTTCCAACGTGGAGAAAGACTTTCGCCGCATTTCCGGTGTGGCCCTAAATCCTCCATCTATAAATTTCCTCAGGTCGGCAGAGCGAATCGGGCCGTACGTGACCTTGTAACCCGAAAGTTCACGAACCCGGTGCGCCGAAACTCCAGGGGCAGCGAGCTGGGGAAGGATCAATCGGCGGTGCGATGCGATTTCCGTAAGCCCACTTGTCTGAACCCGTTGAACCAGCTCTTCTGTGCTGAAAGTCCCTTTTCCGGCCGCACACCACACATTGATTCCATCAGTGTCCAGCACAAGAATCCAGGCGCTGCTTCCACAAAGTTCTTTTCGGAGGCTGTCGAAGCTCATTTTGTAGTTTGCGGTCACAAAAACCGCGGAAACAGCATCGGCCTCACCCACCGCATAGAGACCCGGGTCCACTCTGTAATCCATTCTCCCAACGCCCCAGCGGGCAATAAACGTGCCCCAATGGTCGGTCCATGACAAATCAGTGCCGACACGCGGGACCTCGCCCACCGGTGTTACGATGGAACCAACCACAAAGGGCTGGTCAAGTCTGGGATGGCTCAACTGAGCCACAGCGGGCCGCTGGGGTCAGCAGCTTGCCGTTGTTTTCAGCCCGGCATCCGACGGATCTTTCTCGGCGGAAAAGGTGTTTTGAGATGTCATTTAACCTGCCCCTCTCTTTCCGGACTTTCCCGGTTGTCAACTGCCGGCCTGCAAAGCCGGCTGTTTACTGGTAAACTAGATGCTGATGCCGCAGGATCAACTGAGTCACAGTTCTGTCCGCAACTTGGCGTTCCTGTGCGTTCTCGAGACACCGCATTACGGGTCCAATCATCCTTTTCACGTGAGGGTTCGTCTTGTAGAAGCCCGCTGGGAAGGCGGCCGGCCAACAAGTCCGACAAAGCCGCTACCGGAGCCGTATCTACCCAACATTCGATGTTCTTGCCTCGCCTCGCCACCCTAATCAGACCCGCGTTCCGTAGCTCCTTGATGTGATGAGATACGGTCGAAGCCGCTATATTAACTTCTTCAGCCAGTTGCCCGACATAGCGTTTTGCTTCCGAGTCCCAGGTGCATCTGGTGCCCGGTGGGCAGCACGAAATGAGGCGCAAGAAGATGTGTAGGCGATGGGGGTTTGATAGCGCTTTAAACATTTCGGCGAATTGCTGCATCTGTTCGTTTTGATTATTTGACATATTTCGAAATATAAAACATCATCCCTCGCCTGTCAACAAAAAAAATCAACCTATCAGTAAAGGTTGACAGAAATCTGCCATAACTCCGAACTCCCAGTCTGCGTCCGCCTGAGTGACAACGCACAAAATTCTCATTGCCTGCCTCAACAATGACCGCCTACAAGAACAAAACGCCGCGCGAACGCTTCGTCATCAACACGTACATGTGGATCGCGTTTCCGTTCATGCTAGGTGCGATGATATGTTCAGCCGTAGCCTAGGCCACTGTTTGCTCCCTGGGAGATGACACCCCCCTCTCGGGTTTTCCATTTGGTCGGCCTGACATTGGCACGAGTGCCGTCCGATGCAGCTCCGTGTTACGTGGCACTTGGCATGTCTAACGGCTGTAGTTCTTGACTGCTCGGTCGATCGCGGATCCTGCTTTGGCCAGATCGTCCGGGACCATGACCGGATAAATTTCAACGCTCGCCTTGAATGCAAGGAACCAAGGTTCTGCAATCGCAGGGATCTGCGAAGCGTTATGCATTTCGAGAAAAATGAACGCAGTGCGTTCCCCGCCGTCAGCCGTGAAGTAGACGGCCTCTGGCTTCACATCTGCACGGATGGATTGGATGGTTTCGCCGAGCTTGCCCCCGTTTTCTCAAATTGTCTATAAACCGCATCAGTAAGCCCTTTGAATCTCTACCCTGGTCCTTCGACAATCGGCAGTAGTCAGCGGAGTTCTGTCGGCGAGTCTGAACCGCTAAAAGATCCAGCGCACATACGGAAAATCAAGATAGCCATTCAGGTCTTGACTGGTACTGTCCGCTCGCGTCAACTCTTTGGCAGCTTTCGTCAGCGAATCAGCATATTTGTTGCCAAGCGTAAATCATTCCCTGGGGTTTGCTAAAGACTCAGCATATACTAATTCAAGGAGTCACTGAAACCACAACCCGGACTCCGACGTCGCCGCAGCGGTTGCCCGGGTCGGCCCAGTCGCGGCTAGCTGAACGGCATTCCTTGCCGACGCTGTAGAAGCAAGCACCGCGAAGAACACGGTGGCCCGTCACAGGGTTGCCCACGCGCTACCATTGGAGGGCGCCCCAGTGTAACTATCGTGGAACCAATCCTGACACCACTCCCATATATTGCCGTACATGTCATACAATCCCCAAGGATTTGGTTTTTTCTGGCCGACTGGGTACGAATCCCCGTCACTATTGGAACCAACCCAAGCATATTCACGGAGTTGACTGTAATCCGGATCGTCTCCGTAACTAAATCGAGTAGTCGTCCCGGCTCGACCAGCATATTCCCGCTCCGCCTCGCTCGGCAGACGAACCGTTTGACCGGTCTTCGCACTCAGTATTTCGCAGAACGCCTGACAATCATAGAAATTCGTACAACACACCGGCTGGTTGCCTTTGCCTTTAGGTTGACTCGGGTTGCTGCCCATCACCGCCTGCCACTGCTCCTGCGTCACCAGATTAACGCCCATATAGAACGGCTTGGCGATGGTCACCTCGTGCTGCGGGCCTTCGATGCTGGAACGACCCTTTTCCATGTCCGGGGAACCCATCAGGAACTTCCCCCGAGGGATCAGGATCAGTTCCAACTTCATTCCGTTACCCAAGTCTAAGGTTAACTTCTGATTTTCTGCCTTCATCTTGTTTCCTCCTCCTTTATTTTTTTGCCAAACCCCATTTGATCATAAGCCATGCGGAGAATCCATAGGAGAAGCAAGACTTACTTGTTGACTCGAACGAACAGCCATAATAAAAATCGACCATAAATTTAGGGGCGGCTAACCGGGCCTCTCTCCAAAAGAGGAACGGCTGGCAAAGGTCCTAATAAAAAGAGAAAAAACCTTTGTTACGATGGAGGACAAATGGAATCATCCCTGTCGGCATATGGATTAATGCCATTGGCAATTATCAGTGCTATTGTTTACTCAGTAATCGGGTTTGTTGTTTTCGCTTTGGCGTTTCTCATCATAATAAAGATCAGTCCGTTTTCGATAATTAAAGAAATCGGTGAGGACCAAAACGTTTCGCCGGCCATCATTATTGGATCCGTTTTCCTCTCATTATCTCTTATCATTCAGGCAGCCATACGAGGATAATCGGCCGATTGTACTGCATGAACAAGAGGCCACAGGCGATCAGGAATTTCAATCCGCTCGACTCGACCAATCCATCACAACTTTCGGCCTTGCAGGGGCTAAAAATCAATGAGTGTAAATCGGCGGAAGCCGTGGTGGAATAACCATTGAGACAAGTTTGAAAATCCTGCTGTTTGCGACAGGAGATTTACATTTTGATATAAGTAGGCGTACCAAATGACTAAAGAATCTATCAATCTAAGGCGGCTGCCGATCCGGCTTATGCCTGACTCGGGAAGAACGATAACCCGATTTTTCTGGCCCGGCGAGGAACGAGCGAAAAAAATAATCAAGCGAGTCAAACGATTATCACCGGATAACATCTCCGGGCTTCTAAAGGACCTCCTCAAGCAATTCTCGCCTGCCAGTCCGGGCCTAAAGGAGATTCTGATTGAAAACTATGAAATGGCTGCCGAGAACGTCGGCCTTGGCGATGAAAATGACCGCGATGTCCGAATGCTGATTGGCGCCTATTTTTCAATGGAATATGCTTTTGAATCAGCGGCGCTGTTCAATCCATCGATGGTTCCGGCTTATGACCAGTCCAATGTGCCGGACGGCTCACTTGCATTTATAATGAGTTTGAGAGCGGTCGGCGAAGGCCACCTTTCCTCTATTGCTTTTCGGAGAGGCTCAATCGACGAGAAAGGCGATATCAAAATTAATCCCGCCACTCTGCAGGTTCGAGCTTTTAAAAGGGAAAAAAACCGCAAATTTAAAAAGGCCGCTGCTCAAAAAGAAATTAACAAGTTGGCCATGAAGAATCAATTTACGGAAGCGATATTGTCCGAACTGCCTGATACGTTTTCTTTTGCCATGCTCGAACGAACAATCGAACGCCTTGCTCCAAAATGCGAAGACCAGGAAGCATTCGACAGAATATCGGGGTTGCTCAAAATGATGGCCGAGTCTGAGTATGAAATCCGCGTCAACCGGTCTTTCAACCTGGAAGATATGGTGCTTTTTCCAATAAGCAGCACGGAATCGCAGGGGATGGAAGATATGAGGCTGGTCCGGTTCGAAGAGGAAGACGGGACAATAAGGTTTTACGGAACATACACCGCGTACAACGGCCGGGAGATTGTGCCGCAGGTTCTGGAAGTTTCACCACAAGATTACGCCGTGGTGCGTATGATGTGGGGCAAATTCGCCAAAAATAAAGGAATGGCTTTTTTCCCAAAGCGAATCGACGGCCAGTATGCGGTAATCGGACGAATCGACGGCGAGAATCTCTTTCTCCTGAAATCCGATTCAATACATTGCTGGGACAATGCAAAACGGATAATTGAGCCAAAATACGACTGGGAATTCATGCAGATTGGAAACTGCGGCTCCCCGCTGTTGACAGAAGAAGGATGGCTGCTGCTTACTCACGGCGTTGGGCCGATGAGGAAATACTGCATGGGAGCTGTCCTTCTGGATTTGAACGACCCTTCAAAAGTAGTGGCGCGATTAAAAGAACCTCTTATGAGTCCTATCGAGGAAGAACGAATCGGCTACGTACCCAACGTGGTATATTCCTGCGGCGCGCTTATTCATCGTGATATGCTGGTAATACCATACGGAATCAGCGATATGGCCTCCGGCTTTGCAATTGTCAACCTGCAGGAATTAATGAGCAACCTGAAATAGCTTCATATATGTATAAAGCCCAAAGAGACGGCACCCATGACGGAAAATCATGCGGCCATCGGCTCACCGGCGGGCTGGAGGCCACGTGAGGTTAGAATCCTCCCGCCCCAGGTAACTCCTCAATAACTCAGGGGAGATTCCGAGAATAGTTAAGGATTGAGTCCCGCTGGTTCCCTCGGCGAGGATGTGGGTCAAATCGGGCGGTGGCGACGGAGTTCTTGACCAATTGTGCGTGGGAGTCGGGAGTTTTTTATCCGGGCGACTCTCGCACTCTCAGCCTCATGAGATCGGGAAGGCTCTCTGTTTTGATGTTACTTGTATATGGTCAATAATTTTGTATCGACAGAGTTTGTGGATCGCCTTGACTGGGACCCCAAAGATGTCTGCGACTTGTTCCGGCTTTAGTAACTTCATGAGTAGTCCCTCCACATCAAGTCTTGAATTGATTTTTTCTGATTAGATCCTACAGTACGCTTTTTGATCGAGATGTGGTTTCATTTGGGCATGTGTCGTCAAAGAAACATGCCGAACCGGGAGAACTGCACCTTGGTGGAATTAGAGACCGCAGCCAAAGATCAACTCATCGACCGACTCACCGAAGCTCTCATGTGGCTCATCAACAGACAAGATGAAAACGTTAAAACCTACGTCATTCCGACAGAACTTTAGCGGAGCGCATACTTACATGAAGGCAAGAAAAACGGGGTAACAAATGGCGAAACTAGGATCCAAGAAAAGGCCGATAGTTGTTCGGGTTCTTGCCGAAGAACGCGCTCGGTATGTCGCAGAAACATGCGCGAATCACGGATGGTATTACATCATTGGAATTGAAATGGATAAACCAGAAGATATTTCTGACTTGGAAAAGGCACTGAATCCACCGCAACCTCTTATCGCAGAAAAAATAGGAAGAAACGATCCGTGCCCGTGTGGTAGCGGAAAGAAATTCAAGAAGTGCTGTGGAGCAACGTAAGTCTATACAAATGGCACGCCCTAAACAAGAGCCTCGAACCGACGCCCGCGAAGCCTGACAGCATTTCCTACAGTCCCTTGGCTGGTGAATAGCCTGTATCTCTGGGGCTTAATGAGGATATTTGCAGCAAAGTTGTCGGCCTGTACTTCTGCCGCTGAATCGTCGCTGGAGCTGTCTACAAAAAGATTCTTCTTTCCATGAAGCAATATGTGGGCTCCCTCGTGAAAAAAACTGAACCAGAAATGGTCATCAGTCTTATGCCTCAGGCTCAATTGGATCAGGGCCTTATCTGGATTTAGCCATCGCGTCGCCGCACTTACATGGGTCTTGGGAAATTCGCGGACAAAAATAACCACCACGCCCGCCCGTCGGCACAACTCCTTCATCTCGGGCATAAACTCCTCCGGGCGATGACTGGTGAATGATCTTATTTCGGAAAGGGCTTTTTTGAAGCGGGGTCTATCGTACGGTTCTGTTTCCATTCGTTGGGCCAGTAATTCGCCTATCCTCAACCACGCCGCAAGGGATTCCGCTTCGCTGCTAAAGGATGGTGAGTGTCTATATGAAACTACCATTGACCCGTATTTCATCTCCCAGGCTTCGATCGAAGCTACCCCAAAAAACCTCAGCAAGTATTCAACAGCATGACCCTCATTTCTTGGCTGCTCGATGAAGCCCCGGTCAACCAATTCCTTAACAGGGAACCTCCGGGACCATTCAAAAAGACCCTCGGCCTTCTCGTTTGCCATTTGACGGGCCTTGAAAGACCTGTAATTGGCTTCCAGATTGTTCCAGATCTGACTGTCGATCCCCAGGACCCGCTCGAACAATATTGCAGTGTCCGGCGTTACAGAAGCTTCCCCACCAATTATCTGATGAATATGCTTTGCCGAAAGCCCGCAGCGCTCAGCAAAGTCCTTCTTACGAATTCCGCGAGCATCTAACGTCTCTTCGAGAATCTCCCCAGGTGATGAAGCGTAATCCGGCCTGTATTCATTTTTGACACGGTTGAGCATTGTGGTAATCCTCCACATCTAATATCCCTATGGCAGTGATGTGTTCCAGGTCTAGTCCCCCGTCTTTCCGAATTGGCACAGGATTGTGGTCTGGCACAAAAACCAATCGGTAGTTACCAGTCAAGTCCACGGCGAACAGACCTTTTCGACTTCCCTTCAGTTCGTGTCTACGATGAGGCGTCAAAACTGGAACTTTCCCAAGGTTTTCAGCAGCTCCCAGGAAATCCAATCGCATCTTGATCTTCTCAGCTCTGCCTTGGCCGTATTTTTTAACAAGCGCCTTGTACGAATTGAAGATCGCAATCAGCTTCTTGGCCTTGAAAGTGATGTCCATCTATTCGATTTCTACTAACCTTCTCCGACCTGATGCACCCTGAGACTTTGCCAACTTTTCCCAACCCGTCATCGATACCCTTAAATGTAAGTTACCATTTTGGTAACTAAACAGCAACAATTTGTCCATAACAATGACCCAAATTGGTTGGCCAAAACCCCGTTCCCCTCTCACGAGCACGACACTTTTTTGTTTTTGAGTATTTTTCATTATACCGACTGAAGCCATTAGTTTCAGTAACTTACGCTGATTTCAGGAAGTGCTTCAATTATTGTCCGATTCGTTAAGCGGGCACTGGTTTTGACGCACTTGAGCTAAGATTGCTGATTTTTTCATCCCATGTGCCGTAAACCCTGGGCTATTGACATCCGGGTTATTCTTATAGTCGGCATGAAGGCTGCCGCAAGTCCTATCATGAATGACGCACCGATGGCCATGACGACCGTTGCAGGATCTGTTTCCGCTGGGGGAAATAGCCCCTGGAATTGTTTTTGAAAAAAAGCGGATCCGGGAAAGCTCAGAATGACTCGACCATGCCGCCTATCAACGAAATGGCTGTGGATTCACCGGAAATGAGCACAAAGAGGTACCACTTATCAAAACCCAGAGTTTTCAAAACAGCATACTCAGAGGTACGTTCCCTCGAAGTCATTGCCATCGTGTTGGCCACAGCCAAAAGTATGATCACGATAACCACTATGGCAATTATCTTAATAGACGCCACGATCGCTTCAGTCATAGCAACAAAGCCCATCTGAAAAGCTTTCTCGGTCTCTGTGAGAGTCTCGGCTAAAGAACTTTGAAAGAGGGCATCTATCTCTTGAGAGATTTCTGCCGCACGATCCGCGTCCTTTATTCCGACCATGTACCATCCAACTTTGTCTGCACTCGCTGGAACTGTCAAAAAGCCCAATCTAAAACCTAAAACATACCCCCGACGGATTGAACATACCCCACCAGCTCCACGTAGCCTTTACCGGAAACAGCCTGGTCGTTCATGCTTCCCGAGACGCGCACCGGGCCCTCCCAGTAGTCCACACCGGTGGATGCTGAAGCCAGTATTTCGTGGTCTCTCATGGCAGGTGTGACAGCCAGTTTCAAACCCAGGGAGGGGATGGTCATCTCCCAACCCATGGGATAACATGCCTTGGTCTGCGGACTCGTCCAGAAGTCAACAGGGCTGACCTGGAAATCTGCCTGCTTGAGATTTCGGTAAGTTCCATCCGGAAAGACAATAGTACCCGAGGCTGAAACTGTAGCATCTCCCGGTAACAAACGAATGTGAATCACCATGATCTCAAAATCATTGCCAAGGGCTAAGCTGAACCAGTCCCAACCACGCAGGTCGGGGGATGTGATTCCTGTCCCGAATTCCCTGTCCAGCCAACTCTTACCTTCCACACTATGCACAGTTCCCTGCCATTTGAGCTGTCCGATCGTCCGGAGGGAAGTGATCGAATAGTAGTGTGAAGCGCGTGGATCTCCTCCCTTGGCTTCAAACCCCTTGTCGCCATGTAGTACGGGATCTTTTCTCGGAAACAACTCAAGGGATAGTGAACAATCATCCTGGTCCGCTTGAAGCAGTATTCTGCCGTCCTTTTCTTCGAGTCGCCAACTCCTCAGCCATACTCGCAGTTGGCCAGTGTCCGCACCCGCCAAATTCAGGAAGGAACCGATTTGCCTTTGGAAGAATTTGTGCTTTCGCTCCGTGATATCGGTGAGAACGAGATGCCCCGCGTAACCGTCAAAGGGCATACGAAATATCGTTTGACTTCCCAGTCGGTGAACGAGGGCACGCCTGAAGATCACAAATTGATATCCCCACTCTTTTCCATCAGAAGAGCTGAGATTGCCGGATACATACCACCATTCGACCTCAAAATCGCCGTGTTTGCCGTGATCCCGCGGAAATGAAAAGGTCCAGCCATTCGTTGCAGGGCGCATCGGACTGGAGAGGGATAAGCTAAAACCTGCCACAAGCAATGATGCCACAGGCAACAGAAGAATAATTAAGACAGACCTGTTGCGTCGAAAAACGAGTTCAGCCGTCCCGTGATCGAGAATCTTCATGACTCCGACTCCTCAGCCGAACATTACAGCAATAGGCTACGTAAGCAGGGTAAAAGGAACCTAACGAAAAGCCATATCCGATTTCCCCTATCGGAAGCCCTAAATACCTTACACCCCAAAAATTGTCCTGATTCCACTGTAGAAGGAAATCGGGCCAGACCAGGAAGTTGGTTTTTCCCCAGAGAAAGAAAAAGAGACCATAGACGAGGAATCCGGATAAGGCGAGGGGCCAAAGATCTTTCCGCAGAATGAGCACAAGAATTAGCATTACGGAATTGGCCGCAAAGTTCGAAGTAATAGGGTCTGTTCCTGTTAACCAGAAAGCGAGAAAGACCGCAGCAGCCATGGGACCAAGAGTAGCTGCCCTTGTTAGAATCTGTCGGGGCTGAAAAGCAAGCCATAGGGTTGATCGAAACGGTAATGAAGCGAGCAGGCATACCGTGAAGCCCAGATTAAACAGATTTATGAGGTCTTCAATCCCTAGCCACCAGCCACCAAGACGCACCGGACTCCAGTACTGTCCCTCAAATACGAGGGAAAATGGTAGCAGAGGCACATACCCCAAACCACCAACAAGGGCCAGGTTCCCAGGCTTCCTAATAATAGCGTACCCGAGAATGCAAAACAGCAAACCGACTACGTTGTTGACCAGATACGGGTAAGCATTTAACCAGGTCAAGTAGTCCATTCCGTTACGGTCCAGTTAAATTGACAGAGTGAGTTTGCCCGACTGACAAGAGGCGTTGGCCTTATCCCTGCGCGGTAGACTCTTTTTCAACAAGTCTCCCAATCAGCTTTCTCACTGATGGGAATGTGAGAATTATGGACTGCATGAAAACCAGGTCCCCGAACATACCCATCAATATGGCTGATGAAACCAGTATCCCGAAGTTAACTCCCGCTTGATAGGGAGAGATTAGTAGTGCCAGAAATCCTAGGAACGTCACTAAAGACCAAGAAGCCATGGGCTTGGCAGCAAGTCTGTACGCCCGAAAAACACATTGCTCGACACCGAGGCCGGGATTCAATTTGATTTCTCTTTTTAATTGGGTCACATAGTGGATCGTGTTGTCCACGGCTAGTCCGATGGCAACTGTTGCCGCAAACACAGTTATGATGTCCAAGGGAATTCCCAGCCACCCCATAATGCCCCACACCACGGCCACGGGGGGGATGTTCGGGATCAGGCTGATCAGGCCCAACAGCGGCGTGCCCATCTGAATCATCATCAAGATCGTAACGATTATCAGGGCAAGAACCATTGAATAGATTTCCGATTTGACAAAGTCATCCCCCTCGGTTGCCACCACAGCCAGTTCCCCGGTAACGGTGGCTTTGGCAAAGCCTATCATAACAGAATCCGCAGTGGAGCGGACCTTCTCAAGAGTCCCGCCGATGGGGATTGACGGAGAATTCCCGATGCGAACCGTCATGCGCAGCCGACCAAAGCCTTCATCAATATATCTGCCAACCATCTCCATGCCATCAGGGTTGATAGACGTGAGGAAGAACAGTTGGGGAATAATCTTGGGATTGACGAACAGGTCTTCAGTTCCTGAATTCTGATCTTTAACAAAGTCGTAGACATACTCTAGGAAAGGGAGCAAACTGTCCACGCCCTTCACGTCCGGTATCTCCTTCAGCCTGTGTTCCAATTCCTTTACCTTGGCCCAAATATCCGGTTTCTTTAAGGCTTGTCCTTTTGATTCCAACATCAACTCAAAGGAATGAATGGAAGTCAGGTTCTGGTCCACGAATCTCATGTCTTGCATCTCCGGTTTCGAGTCTCCTAAAAAACGCAAGAGCTGTGGATCAGTGCGGATCATAGGTGCGCCGGACAACAGTATTCCGGATATGACGAACCCAGCGACGGTGTAAAAACGATAGTGCTTAGAAATTGACCGTTCCATTTTGTCGAGCACTGGTGTCAAAATGTCAGAGGACCTATTCCCGTGTGGATGAGCATCCAGCGATTTTGTCATGAGAATAAATGCAGGTGTCAGAATCATTGCGAGGCAAAAGGAAATCATTATTCCCAGCGACATAACCAGTCCTGTCTGGAATACCACGGGAATCGGCGTGACCATGCATGACCCAAAGCCTACAGCAGTGGTGGCCGAACACATCAGGCACGGTCTGGCCAGATAGCGAACCGTTTCCTTTACTGCCTTGACTTTATCTGTGACAAATTGACGGAACTGATCATATCTGACCATGATGTGAATCACTATTTCCAAAGTCGTAATCAGGATAAAACCAAATATCTGACTTGTGGAGGCACTTAGTGAGATTCTCATGAGAGACATCAGACCGAGGACCCACAAGGCGCACAGCCCGAGAATAATTGTGGTCACCAGCGTTACCTTGAAACTCCTGAGAACATGAAACGTCACTACTGTGCAAATCAGCATGCATACGAGTCCATAAACTATCGCAGTCTGAAAACTGTATTTCATCAGGGCCAGCCGAAGCACTGCCGGTCCTACGATCCGATAATCGGAACCGGCAGGACTGCTGGTCTTAAGCACAGAATTGATGCCGGCAAGAACCTGCTCCGTTGCCTGAGGATCCAACCTCCATCGCTCATCAACTCTGATCAGCACTCCGACGGTTTTCAGGTCACTGGATACAAGAAGGTCCATTATGGGAAATGCTTTCCGAATCCTATCCAGTTCGGTCGGCCCAGGCAGGAGAAATACTCCATCGCTGTTGGTGACAAGGAAATTATTCCGTAACTGCTCTCGCTCTTTTTGTAGAATCTTGAGGTTCGTAAGACTGAGCACCTGGACTATCTTATCCAATTTCTCCAGTTGTTTGGTTATTGACTCCAGTGCAGCAAGGAAGTGATTGTCATCTGCACCTGGTTCATTCTTGATCGCGATGAGCAGGAATTCTTCGGTGCCGAAAACCTCAACAAATTCTTGGTACTGGAAGTATGCGGGTGAACTCGTTACCAGCCCCGACTTGAAGGATGTGTCCACATCCAAGCTGGAGATATGCATGGCCAACAAAATGGTGACAAGACCTACCAGGCAGACGAGAAGCAGATGATGGTCAACCAAAAGATCTGCTATTCTCTCTGAAAGGTGGCGATTATCGTCGGCTTGCATAGGTTCCTCTTGTTAATCTGGACCGGCATTCAATGTCCTATGCGAATCGTGTGAAGAAACACATTATTCAAAGGATAGCCCGTTGAACGGCCAAAATTGACTTGCCACCGGACTATGTACCACTTGTTAAGTTAGAGATCCAGGAGCTTTTCCTCTGGCAAGAGGAACAGGAGCGCTTGGGGGATTTTTGACAATCCACGTGGTCAATATTGCCTCTGGCGTTGGAGGCAGGTAAGTCAATGAGCTGTGAGGTCTGAAGGTGTTATATTCCTTGCGCGATCGTTCGATGATTACTTGAGCCTCTCTCAGTGTGTAGAAGATCTCCCTATCCAACACTTGGTCTGTGAACTTGCGGTTTAAACTTTCACAGTAGCCATTTTCCCAAACGCTGCAAAGATGCGGTAACTCGGAGCACTGAAGCTGTGCCTGAAAAGGATCTCGTCAATCCCGAAAGGACCTGCTATCTCTTTTTTCAGCTTGGCGTTCCTCCTTCCCCGATGTTTCTTTTAAAAAAACGAGGTTCGCGCGAAACACCTTGCTTTTTCAACCGTTATCTGACTGCCCAACTCTAAAATGATACGAACAGAGCGAAACTATGGTTTTATTCCCAGCCTGGACAAAACCGCTTCCAAATTGATTCCCCTCACCAGAATCGTCTTTTGTCTGGACAGGCTACCCGCAATAATCTCCATAGCGGATGGCGGCACACCCAGCTTTTTCCCGAGAAATTTCACAAGATGCCTGTTTGCACGCCCCTGCACAGGCGGTGACGTAAGTTTCACGGCCAAGTGATCAGGCGTGTCAAAGGCAACGGCGTTTCTGGACGAATTGGGAATCACACGGACTGAAATGGTTACGCCATCTTTGTGTTGCTTCACATACACGCGCTGTAACCCCAAGAGCAATATACCAGAGAGACGCAAAGAATAAATCAAACCACAAGAGAAAAGTGGTTTTCTCTTTGACTCCGGGACCTTGTGGTTTTTTTGCTCTTCGGCGGCTAATGCAAATTCATTGCGATCTGGTGCAGCGTCTTCACCAGGAATTGTTGCAGGAACACGATTGCAAGAAGCACGATTATGGGAGAGAAGTCGATGCCCATGGCGGGGATTGGAAGAGTACGGCGCACAAACCCGAACACAGGCTCTGTGACGCTGTGCAGGAATCGCACGACGGGGTTGTAGGGGTCGGGATTCACCCAGGTGATCAGGGCGGCAATGATGACAATCCACATGTAGATGCTGAGGACTATGTCGAGCACCCCAGCTACGGCGCTGATCAAATTACCCAGAATAAACATGTATTTTCCCGTATTGAGTTTTAATTGGGCTGGACCACCCCACTGCAAGATGTTTTCTCACGCGATTCTACTTTTATCACGAAGACCCGTTATTACAATAGTTCAAAAACCATAGCAACCCCCCTCTCCCTCTAGGGCAGAGGGGGAAACAGCCATGGCTTTGGACTATTACTCTTCCCTCCATTGATGGGAGGGGTCTGGGGGTGACTTCTTGTGTGTTTTATGTTGAAGCCGCTTCCAACAAATTGCTTTATTTTACTGCTTCCTTGAAGGCTTTTGCCGCTGTGAACTTGGGAGCCTTGGTGGCCTTGATACTTATCTTCTTCTTGGTTCTGGGATTGATACCAGTACGTGCAGCCCTCTCCACCACTGAGAATTTACCGAACCCAGGAATAGAAATCTGTTCTCCCTTGACCAGTTCGTCCTTGATGGCACCGAAAACCATTTCCAATGCTTCGGCCGCTTGTTTCTTGGTAGTTTCCCCTTTTTTGGCAAGCCTGTCTACGAAATCCGCTTTTGTCATGTTCCCTCCTCCTAATGTCTAAATTCAGGTTTGGCTAAGTCAATGGTAATGTAAATCTATAGACGTAGCGATGAGGATGAGTCAAGCAGATAATAACGGTTGACTGTAAAAAGCGGAAGATGTAAAGCTCACAGGACCAACTTTTTATTTTCCCCAAAATCAGGAGAATGGAGAATAAGGAAAGGAGAGACTATGGCAAAGACAGTTGTCATCGATCAGGAGGCCTGTACGGGCTGTGGGACTTGCTCCGCTATCGCGGAAGATTGCTTCGCTCTGAATGAAGACACGGAAAAGGGTTATGTGACGGATCAGAGTGCGTGCTCCGAGGACGACATCCAGGAAGCTATTGACACGTGTCCTGAAGAGGCTATTAGCTGGCAGGAATAAGTAGCGCAATTGGTAACGCTTCCCTAACTCTTCAGGGGAGAACAATAGGCAAGCGGGCAGATCAAACCAGAGAGATTGCGGAGCGCCTCAGAGATCGCACAACAATTTGAATTTTTCATGCGTAACATTGTGCCTCTGTGCGTGTCTCCGCGTCTCCAGGGTCAAATTGTTACCCGTACAGTCTCTCACGCCAAGCGCCGAGGTAATGCCGGACTCCAGTGGGTTACATTATGGAGAGGCTGCCATCTTGTGATTAAGTCGCCCTCTTTGGCCCTCAATCTAAGGCTTTTCTACAACAATTTCCTGCCGGCATCCCGGCTCTTTAATTTGGAGCACACTGCATGTTTTCATGGGAAGAGCTGACTGCGGTGTTGGCGGGATTCTACCGGTCTATGGATTCCGTCTATACCCAGAAGGCACTCCAGGCCGGTTTTTCCTGTCAAGGCTGCGATGGCGTCAAATGCTGCACTGTCGATCTGACTCTTCACTCCTTCATGGAAATGTTTTACTTGAAACTAGGTTGTCGCAGCCTTAATCAGGCCGTTAAAACCGAAATAGGTAGACGATGCAGGGCAGTTCTGACGGCCAAGAGAGAAGACCCATTCGGTAAGGCTTACAGAAATTCTGTCTGTGTGCTGAATTTGGAGGGGCAGTGCTCTGTGTACAAATATCGACCGATGATTTGCCGGCTTGCAGGGATACGGCACGTCATAGTGCGACCAGACGGGTCCAGGGTAACGGGTCCAGGGTGTTCAAGGTTTGAACATGAGGTTGGCGACGATCATCCTCTCTTGTGCATAGACAGAACATCTTATTACGGAGAAATGGCTGACTTGGAGATGAATGTCGTGCGAGTTTCGGGCCAACGAACGCGTCCGCGCACGGTCTCCGAGACTTTGGAAGAATTTATGTGAATAGCATACCCACCAACGACAGAAAGACAAAACGAACCGCAGAGGCACTGAGATTCTGCGAATAACATCCTTTTTATGTGATCCTCCTCTGTGTCTCTGCGCCTCTGTGGTTATTTGATTTTCCACCCCAAGGCTGCCGGAGACACAATCCTCCTATGATAGAAAAGAAGCCAAGAATAGTGATTATCGCGGGTCCTACCGCAGCGGGAAAAACAGCGGTCGGTTTGGAATTGGCAGAGGAATTCGGTGCCCACATCGTGTCCGCTGATTCCGTTCAGGTTTACAGGTATATGGACATTGGTTCTGCAAAGCCCTCTCTCATTGAACGAGCGCGTGTGCCTCACCACATGATAGACATTCGAGATCCGAATGAATACTTTTCAGCAGGGGACTATGTGAGAGAAGGTCGAGAATGTATAGAAAAGATTCTAAAAAAAGGGTTGATTCCTCTTGTGATTGGAGGAACCGGGATGTATATTCGATTGCTGCTTGGGGGCATCGTAAGTACGTCCCCTACGGAGCCGGAACTACGGAAGAATTTGCGTCTCGAGGAAGAAAGAGATGGGCCGGGTGTCCTTTTCAAGAGGCTTGCCCGAGTCGATCCCGAATCAGCAGCCCGGATAGGAGCAAGCAATATCTCCAGGATAGTTCGGGCGCTGGAGGTTTTTGGACTCACCGGTCGGAGGCTGTCGGAGCTTCAACGGGAGCATGCGTTCCGGGACCGGCCATACAGGTGCCTTTTGATTTATCTGTCACCCGACAGGGACCTGCTTTATCAACGGATCGACAACCGGGTTGACAGCATGGTAAGAGTAGGCCTGTTGGAGGAAGTTGGTCAACTGCACGAGCGCGGGTACGGTCCTGAACTGAAGTCGATGCAGTCCCTAGGCTATCGCCACATGGGAATGGTCTTGGCCGGAAAGATGGACCTGGATGATGCGATCCGACTGATGAAACGGGATACGCGGCGTTATGCCAAGAGGCAGTTGACATGGTTTCGTTCCGAACCCGAGGGATTATGGAGCGATCCCAAGGACTTGTCAGGGATCCAACTAATGGTTTCTGATTTTCTCGGGCACTGATCAATGGCCCGGATATGTTGCCCGTGGGCGAATCCGCCGTCACATTTCCAGCGGCGTTTTGCCTTGGGTTTAGTTTCACGGGGGTGCGGAAATGCCGAAAACACATTTTAATATTCAGGATCAGTTTCTCAACCAAGTCCGAAAAGCCAGGATTGAGGTTGAGGCTGTAATGCTCTCGGGAGATGGCGTCAAAGGATACGTGCGGAGTTTCGACAGCTTCTGCATCATAATTGAAGACTCCCAGGAAATAAGGCTTCTCTACAAGCATGCATTAAGCTTGATCCGACCTGCGGAACCAGGGGTAAAGATACCCGGCCTCGTCTGATACGGTCAATGCATGTTTAAGGATTTTTGGGGCATGCTTGAAGTACGTGAGGGGTCTGAAAGCGGGCAGAAAGTGGCCGGTGAAGGAATTCGAGCACCTGGGCGATGCATGCGTCACCTCTACACATCAGTTGTCTTCTTCCCTTCTCCCGAGGGGTAAACAACAATGGCCGTGGTTGAAACCGGCGGCTTTGACGTTGATCCCTGTAGGGGAACTAATGCCGGGACGCTGTCGGAAAATTGTATTGTAAGAGAAGAAATCCATCAGTGGGAAGGGCTCGGACGCTTGCGCCACTAACAATATGGCAAGTGTCGGTTCCGCGGATTACTTGCGTAACGGCGACTCCAACTCGATCCCCACGGGGCAGTGGTCTGAGCCCATCACTTCCGTAAGGATGAAAGCGGATTTTACCGAATCAAGCATCTCGGAAGTAACGAAGACATAATCGATTCTCCAACCGACATTCCGTTCCCTGGCCCTGCTCTTCAAGTCCCACCAGCTATACTGGACCTTGTCCCTGTAAAAACGCCGGAATGTATCCTCATATCCTCGGGCCACGGCCTTGTCCATCCACTCACGCTCGATGGGTAAGAAACCCGACACCGTGGAGTTTTCTTTCGGTCTGGCAAGATCGATCTCGTTGTGGGCAGTGTTGACGTCACCGACGAACATGATGCGAGGAATCTTTCTGCGCAAAGCCTCAACATGATCCAAGAAAGCTTCGTAAAAATCCATCTTGAACTGAAGCCGCTCAGGGCCCATTTTCCCATTGGGAAAATACACGTTTAAAAGGGTAAAATCCTGAAAACCTAGTTGGAGCATCCGACCCTCGTCATCGAACCGGGCAATGCCCATGTTTGTTTCCACATTGCAAGGCTCGTGCCTCGTGAAAACGGCAACACCGCTGTACCCCTTCTTATTGGGCAAGCTCCAGTAGGTATAATAGCCCTGCGGGCTGATTAAATCGACCGAGAGCTGGTCGGGGGTTGCCTTGGTTTCCTGCACGCAAAGGATATCCGGAGACTCGGTCGCGAGCCAATCCAGGAAACCTTTCCTATGGGCTGCCCGAATTCCGTTAACGTTCCAGCTCAGGATCTTGATGGTTTTGGTCATGGCAGATGTTGTGGCCGCACGAAAGAGCGGGTTTCACAAGGAATTCCGTTGGTGCCGAAGGCCGGACTCGAACCGGCACGAGCTCTCGCCCGCCACCCCCTCAAGATGGTGTGTCTACCAAATTCCACCACTTCGGCACGCTTATAATGGTATATAATGGGTGTTGGTTAGTCAACAGTAAAGAGTGGGTTTGCAGAGAGCAAATAATCTGTCCGGATTTGTAGCACATAAACGGTCCGGTTTATAGGTCGGAGTGGAGGTGACTCTTGATGCCGACACAGTTGATTTGAATCCTGATGAACTTGTAACCGGTTCCTGGGAGGTGCTCGCGGGGAATGGGCTCGGATCCAGAATTAGTTTGTTTCAGGATGTTCGTTATGAAAAAGTCAAATATTATACATAGTTTTTTATTAAATATCAAGTTAAAAATTGCTTGACATCCGAACCTATTGGTTATAATCTTTTTTCAAGACATTAATTAGAAGCGGTTTCGAGAATGCGAGGATTCACCCTCTCCAGTTCCTTATCAATCAAGGAATGGAAACGTAACGTACTGAAAATAGAGTGTTTGTGCTTACTCATCTTATGGGACAATTTGGGGTGACGGCGCTTTCCGGATTGTCAAACCGCTTCTCATGCGAATGCGCCTTGGTCAGATTGATATTGACGAGCAGCGACGCCCGTCACAACTAAGACTTTCTCGTTGCCGGCGTGACTTATTTGAACGTGAATACAATAAGCTCAAAGACTCCGGACAGACGTGGTTACTGTCAGGAAGCCTGGTTGGCGCAAAGGACACCAATTGCGCATGAGCCCGTCATGGTACAGGAAATGCTTCAGGCTATTAAACCGCATTCTGGAGGTGTTTATCTCGACGGGACCCTGGGAGCAGGAGGATACTCTGAGGCGATTCTCCTGGAGTCCGGCCCCTGCGGAAAAGTAATAGGCATTGATCTGGACACTCAGGCTGTATTGGGCGCCGCATCTCGACTTTCAAAATTCAGAGAAAGGTTCAAGGCCCTTCACGGAGGTTTTCAACACATTGCTGAAATTTTCGAGAAGCAAGGGGTTGCCGCATTGGACGGGGCTGTGCTGGACCTGGGCATATCTTCTGAACAGTTGGACAGTCCCGAGAGAGGCTTCAGCTTTAGGTTCGACGGACCTCTCGACATGAGATTTGACACATCATCAGGAGAAACTGCACTGGCTTACTTGGGACATATTTCTGTTGAGCGACTTGAAGAAATACTTGCAACATACGGAGAGGAAAGGTATTACAAGAAACTAGCCCGCGGCATCCACCATGAATCCCGTCGCGGGAACCTGTCGACCACGGGAGATCTTGTGAGGGTGGTGACAAGACTTCTTGGTAGGCGCCGAGGAAAGATTCATCCGGCAACTCGTACTTTCCAGGCTTTGAGAATCGCCGTCAACGGTGAAATGGAGAATCTGAAAGCCGGTCTTGACCAGATCCCCGAGAGCTTAGGGCCCGGGGCTCGGTTGTGCGTGGTTTCGTACCATTCTCTGGAGGACAGGCAGGTGAAGCTCTCGTTCAGAGAGAGAGGTAAGATTCGGGAGAAGTGGAAGATCTTGACGCCAAAACCTCTGAAGCCTACAGCGGATGAGGTTCGGCTGAATTCGCGTGCGCGATCGGCGTCCATGAGGGTGCTGGAATGTTTAGGCGGCCAAATCCAAGGACCATGAACGATGACTTTTGAGGCGAGAGCAGCAGATCAACCCGAAACATTTTTCCCGGGACCCTTTCACTGGGAGACCGCGAGGGCACAGGTTCGTCGCGCTTCGCCGTTTATAGGACTATGTCTTGCGGCTGCTCTGCTCCTGACAGGCCTTTTTTACGTATGGACCAGCATGCAGCAGGTCCAGATCGGTTACGACATATCAGCTTTGGAGGCGAAAAGCAGGGAACTCAAAAACCGCAAGCGAGAGCTGATGTTAGAGATTGCTTCGCTCCAATCTCCAGGCGAACTGGAAAAAAAGGCCCGGAAGCACGGCCTTGTATTCCCTTCTATGGGAAAAGTGGTTCATGTACCCTGAGACCAAGCCTATAAATTGGGTAGCATTTCGTATTGCCCTTATCGCACTCATCTTCGCTGCGGGCACGGTCCTACTGTTAGTCCGGGCCTACCGGCTTCATGTGTCGGATTCGGATACGTTAAAGAAGAGGGCGGAAAAGCAGAGGACAAAGGTGCTACACCTGGAGGCAAGGCGCGGTATGATTATGGATCGGTCCGGAGAGCAAATGGCTGCCAGCTTGGAGGTACGCTCCATTTATGCCAGACCGAGAAGGATCAGCCATAAGAAAGAAACGGCCAAGCGGCTCGCCGAACTCCTGGAAATTGACGACAAGACCTTGATCGGTAAATTGCAGGAAGACAAGACTTTTGTGTGGATCCAGCGTCGAGTGTCGCCTCTTGTTTCAGAAAAAGTCAAGGATGCCGATCTGGACGGGGTTTTCACCGTTACGGAGTACCAGCGTTTCTATCCTTTGAAAGACCTTGCAGCCCATGCGCTGGGTTTCGCCGGACTGGATTCAAGGGGACTTGAAGGGCTCGAACTCAGCTACGACGGGGACCTCAGAACGGAGCCGATTCCCGTCACCGCGCAAAAGGACGCTCTGGGAAGACCTGTAATGTTCGCAGCCCTTGGGCAAGACCCAAGGAGACATGATCTTCACCTGACCTTGGACAGAAACATTCAATACGTTGTTGAACGTGAGTTGCAGAGTGCTGTGCACAAGGTTGGAGCAAAGAGCGGCATAGCAATAGTGATGGATGCCGACACAGGGGAGATTCTCGCGTTGACTGTCCGGCCTACGTACAATCTCAATGTATTTCAGAAGACTGCCGCTTCGATCAGGAGAAATCGCGGCGTCGCGGATGCATTTGAACCTGGCTCCACTTTCAAGGTTTTCACTGCGGCAGCGGCCCTGGACCTGGACAAAGTATCCCCGGGAGAGAAGTTTGACTGTCACAACGGGATATACCGTTATAACGGTGCTCAGATCCATGATGTGACGCCTCACGCCAGGCTTTCTTTTGACGAGGTGCTGATTCACTCGAGTAATATTGGTGCGGTAAAGATTTCAGAAAAACTCTCCAAGAGCGAACTCTATAGGGTTGTGACAGATTTCGGGTTTGGCAATGTCACCGGGGTTGATCTCCCGGGCGAGAGACCCGGCGCATTAACTCTCCCCGGACGCTGGTCGGCCCTTACCAAAGCTAACATAGCTTTTGGGCAGGGGATAAGCGTCAATGCGGTACAGCTTACCACAGCCTTTGCAGCCGCAATCAACGGTGGGTTCCTTTTTAGGCCGCACCTCATGAAAAAGATTACCAATGCCCTCGGCGAGACGATCAGAGAAAATCCGCCTGTTCTGCTCCGGAGGGTTATCAAGCAGGCGACATCAGAACGGCTCGTTTCAGTCCTCAGAAAAGTGGTTGAAGATGGTACCGGCAAGGCAGCGGCCATACCAAATGCGGACGTAGTTGGAAAAACCGGCACTGCTCAAAAGGCCGATCCATCTGGTGGTTACTCCGAGGACAGGTACGTAGCTTCCTTTATAGGAGCGATCATGGACGCCAAACCCCGGCTGGCAATCCTGGTCGTTCTTGATGAACCGGCAGTAAAAAAGAGAACCGGGGGTAAAATAGCCGCTCCTGCATTCAGTAACATCGGTCGGGCAATACTTGGCCTGCGCGGGGGCAGGCCGACCGGCGCCGATACGGTTACGGCTTCTGAGCCCGTGCAACCGCCTATAACCTCGTCAACCAATCTCGAAGGACTCAACATACGAAAAGGGCCCGGTCGTGGAGAGTGGATTGTGCCTGATCTCAAAGGGCTGGATATGCGGCAGGTTGTGGAAGTTTGCGGCAGGATGAAGTGTGATCCGTCTTTTCAGGGACTGGGCTACGCTGTAAATCAAGATCCCAAAGCGGGAAGCCTTCTGAAAGAAGGCGGTACCATCACCGTATCCTTTGATGGGCAGGCCTCGTGAACATTCAACTGAGAGACATTCTTGAAGTCCTGGAAGACGTGACACATGCAGGAGATGAGTCCACTCCGGTGAGCGGCCTCACTCATGACAGCAGGCAGGTTCGACCAGGATTTCTTTTCGTGGCTGTACCAGGAGAAACAAGCGACGGCCATGATTATATTCCCCAGGCCATAGAAGCAGGGGCTACCGCAGTCCTTGCCCAGCAACTCCCATTGGTTCAACCCTCAAAGGTTCCGTGGCTGACGGTCAGGGACACGAGGGCGGTACTAGGAAAAGTAGCTTCCGTGGTGTATGGCCGACCCACCTCAAGAATGACGCTTGTGGGAATAACCGGCACCAATGGTAAAACCACTCTGACTTTTCTCCTGGAAGCCATACTAAAGGCTGCGGATGCACGCCCCGGCGTAATCGGGACGATCTCGTACCGTTGGGCCGGTAGAGATTACTCTGCGAGTCACACTACTCCGGAAGCGTCGGACCTGCAACGCATGTTCGCGGAGATGGCGTTTGGCGGAGTCACTCATGGGTTGCTTGAGGTCTCATCGCACGGACTCCATCGGGGTAGACTCGAAGGTTGTGATTTCGACATAGGCGTTTTCACCAATCTTACGCAGGATCATCTCGATTATCACGGCACCTTGGAAGAATACTACCAGGCGAAGAACATACTTTTCACGAAATTGCTTCCCTTATGTCAGTCAAAGAGACCCGTGGCCATCGTTAACCTGGATGACAGGTACGGCCGGAGACTCGCACAGGAAATCTCCGGCATGCCCGTGATTGGCTACGGCACAGGCTCGGCCTGCGACGTACGACCGGCAACTGTTTCCATGAACGCGGATGGTATCGCGGGAACAGTCACAACACCGTCGGGGATCTTTTCCATCCGGTCCCGTCTCACGGGATCATTCAATCTTCTGAATATCCTGGCTGCGGTTGCCGTTGCTCAGAGGCTGAGCGTACCGGAGAAAGCGGTGTTTGACGGAATTGACAGTGTTCATTTGGTCCCAGGGAGACTAGAGCGGGTTCATTCTTCAAACGCAACAATATTCGTGGATTACGCTCACACACCCAATGCCCTGAAGAACGTGCTGGAAGCACTTCACAGCATTCGCTCCGGGCGGTTAATAACAATTATGGGATGCGGAGGAGACAGAGACAAGACCAAGCGGCCCCTCATGGGAGTGGAAGCGGCTCGTGGGAGTAACTTCGTTGTGATTACTTCCGACAACCCACGCTCGGAAAATCCCTTGGACATACTCCTTCAGATTGAGAAAGGCGTAATGGAAGAAGGCTTTTCCAGGATCACCGAAGAGATAAATGGGGCGCCTTTGAAATCAGATAGTTACGTTATCATCCCTGACCGCAGGCAGGCCATATCCTGGATGATCAAAAGGCTCCGAGAAGACGATATACTGCTCGTGGCTGGAAAAGGCCATGAAACTTACCAGGAAATTGGATGCGTGAGGTATCCCTTTGATGACAGGGAAGTTGTGCGTGAAGAACTGGCCAAACTCAAGAAGTCCTCAGGGACACTCAGAGAAGTAATATGAGAGCCGAAGGCGGACCATACAAGGCAGAGGATATTGCCGGAGCATGCAGGGGCACGCTGCTTTACGGAGAACTTGGCGCCGCCTTCAATGCCATATCCACCGATTCCAGAGATATCAGAAAGAACGATCTTTTCGTGCCTTTGAGCGGCGCGAATTTTGACGGACATGATTTTGTGATTCCGGCCCTGGAAGCCGGAGCTAGAGGCTGCCTGGTGAACCGCGAACTCAACAGGGAAATTCCCCAACATCTCACCAAATGCGTCCTGATCCAGGTTCAGGACACCCTCCGAGCTTTGTCCGACCTTGCATCAGCCCACCGTAGATTATACCACACCCCCCTGATCGCGGTCACCGGCTCCTCCGGCAAAACCACCGTCAAGGAGATGATTGCGGCCGTTTTGAAGCGATCGCATCACCCCCTAGTTTCACAAGAAAATCTCAACAATCTCATAGGCTTGCCCATGACCGTCCTTTCCTTGGGACCGCACCACACTGCGGCCGTGGTGGAGGCAGGCATCAATAGAATTGGAGAAATGGATTCGCTTGCACTGGCGGCATCCCCTGACGCGGCCGTGATCACCACCATAGGGCCCGTACACTTGGAGGGACTGAAGTCTGTTGAGATGGTGGCCTGTGAGAAATTCAAGCTCGTCAGGGCGCTTTCTTCACAGGGCACTGCGGTGTTGCCTCACGGCAACAAGTATCTGGCGCCTTTGTTAGGAGATTGTAAGGCTCAGGTAGTTACTTTCGGTATTGAAAAGGGAGATTTTAAAGCTTCGAACATAACGTTCGACGAGCATATCCTTTTCCAGATGATGACGCCTGTGGGCAGACAGTCAATAGAATTACGCATTGCCGGCCGTCATAACATTGCTAACGCTCTGGCGGCGGCGGCGGCCTGTGTATCTGTGGGAATGAGTCTGGAAAACGTGGCTGCCGGTATCCGAGAATTCCTGCCCCCTGTCTGGCGACTGGAGATAGTGAATCTTCCAGGAAACAGACGGCTTATCCGCGACTGTTATAACGCCAATCCACAGTCGATGAAGGCGGCCCTGCAGGTACTTTCCGAAGGGAGCCGAGGAGGCTCCAAGAAGCTGGCGATCCTGGCTGACATGATGGAGCTGGGAGAGTATGCGGAAAGCCTTCACGAGGAAGTGGGAAGGGTCTCGGCAGAACTTGGCATAGATCGCATTGTTTTCGTGGGAAACTCTGGACATTTCTTTTCCAAGGGTTTCTTGTCCGCAGGAGGCAACAAACAGTCCTTGACCCTCGTTCCTGACAAGGAACAGGCGTGGGATATTATCTGTCCGGATGTCCCGAAATTTGAAACTATTCTGGTCAAGGGGTCTCGTGCAATGAAGATGGAGTACATTGCGGACCGGATATGGCAGGAGAATTAGCCCGTGTTGTACCATTTGCTTTATCCTCTGGGCTCAACTTTCATTCTTTTCAATGTATTCAGGTACATTACGTTCAGGACTATTATGGCCACTTTGACGGCCCTGATCATCAGTTTCCTGCTTGGTCGTCCCCTAGTGGAGTACCTCAGGGCATTTCAGATCGGCCAGATGATCAGGGATGACGGCCCCAAGAGTCATTTTGAAAAGAGCGGAACACCCACAATGGGAGGTGTTTTGATACTTTTCGCGATGACTGTTTCTTGTCTGCTATGGACTCGCTGGGACAACATCTATTTTTGGATAGTGCTTGGGGTGACGCTGAGTTATGGAGCCATAGGGTTTCTGGACGACTACCTGAAAATTGTGAGGAAGAGTCACAAGGGGCTTAGTGGCAGACAGAAGCTGGGCAGCCAGCTCCTGATCGGCTGTTTGGTCGGACTTGTTCTTTGGATGGATCCAGGGTTCAAAACCACCATGGCCGTACCGTTTTTTAAGCATGTCAATCCGGACCTGGGTCTGTGGTATATCCCCTTTGCCGCCCTTGTCATAGCAGGGGCTTCCAATGCGGTTAATCTTACTGACGGCCTTGATGGGCTGGCAATAGGGCCTGTCATGATCTGTGGAGCGACCTATCTGCTTTTTGCTTATATTGCCGGACATCTCAAGGTAGCCCAGTATCTTCAGGTGGCTTATGTCCCTGGATCAGGCGAGCTATGTGTGGTCTGTGGAGCAATGCTGGGAGCAGGAATGGGGTTCCTTTGGTACAACGCTTACCCGGCGGAAGTCTTCATGGGCGACGTTGGCTCGCTGTCCTTGGGAGGGTTGCTCGGATCTCTTGCCGTGGTTACCAAGAACGAGATTCTTCTTGCAATTGCAGGCGGGGTGTTTGTTATCGAGGCTGTGTCGGTGATTCTGCAAGTGGCCTCTTTCAAAGCTACGGGCAAGCGGATTTTCAACATGGCGCCCATACATCATCATTTTGAGTTGAAAGGATGGCCGGAACCGAAGGTGATAGTGCGGTTCTGGATCATTTCCATTTTCTTCGCTCTCATGGCTGTAAGCACCTTGAAGTTACGGTGAGGGTGGTCGTATTTCTTAGAGCAAGTGCATACCAGGAACCGATAATGGGTCAACCTGTTCAGAGTGAACACGACGTAATCGAAGCGAAACGAAGTTTCGCCCCCGACCCGTTCCTACTGACGGTGATAGTCCTGATTTTGGCTATCGGGATCGTCATGGTGACGTCCGCCGGCTATATAATTGCATCCGGAAAGTTTGGAGACGGTTTTCACTATACAAAAAAACAAGGATTCTCAATGGCCGTGGGGCTGGTGGTAATGTATTTAATGTCTCTGGTGAATCCTTCTTTCTGGAAGAAAGCAGCAGGGCCGATTCTTGCCCTCGGAATAGGTCTCCTGATCCTCGTGTTTATTCCCGGGATTGGCACCGAACTGGGAGGATCGCATAGGTGGGTTCGTCTGCCTTTCGGCTTCTATCTACAGCCCTCAGAGCTGATCAAATATGCGGTAATAATATACTTTGCCCGATCGCTGGCCCAAAAGGGGCAAGGTATAAAGGATTTTGCAGTCGGGTTTCTGCCGCATGTGCTGGTCATGGGTCTGGTAGTTCTTCTGGTATTAATTCAGCCGGACTTCGGGTCAGCGGTCATAGTTACTACTGTCGGATTCATGATGCTCTTTGTGGCGGGAGTCCGACTACAGCACTTGCTGGGAAGTGCAATCCTATGCCTGCCGTTTCTGTTTCAGATAGCCATCAGCGCACAATACCGTATGGCCCGACTCAAAAGTTTTTTTGATCCCTGGGGAGATCCTTTGAATTCGGGATTCCAGATCATACAGAGTCTGGTAGCGTTCGGCTGTGGAGGGGTGTGGGGAGTCGGAATCGGAAAAGGTATTCAAAAGCTTTTTTATCTTCCGCAGCCTCATACGGATTTCATTTTTTCCGTGGTGGGAGAGGAGTTGGGGCTGTTTGGCGTGATATCTCTCATAATTCTTTTTTATCTCTTGATATGTCGGGGGCTTGTTACAGCCGTTAAATGCGGAGACGAGTTTCATAGATTCCTGGCCTTCGGAATAACGGCATTGATAGGGCTCCAGGCGATGGTAAACATGGGGGTGGCTATGGGGTTGTTGCCTACTAAAGGCTTGCCCCTGCCCTTTGTCTCGCTTGGTGGAACCTCTATGATAGCGAACCTTTCCGGATTGGGAATCCTCATGGCCATAACCAGGGTTCAGGCTGCTTCAGGCGGTGAGAAACAATGAGACTTCTTATCGCAGGAGGCGGAACCGGCGGCCATCTATTCCCTGCCATGGCCGTTGCGGCGGCGGCAAAGCAGGTTGATCCTCAAGGGACCGTGCTATTTGTGGGGACTCGTCATGGCATAGAAGCTCGTTTAATACCCCAAGCCGGTTTGCCTCTGCGATTCATTAGTGTACGTGGAATCAGAAAAACAGGGCTGCTGAATAAGATTTGGGCCGGCCTGGAGATCCCTCTGGGAATGTGGCAATCATTCACTATCATTCGCGAGTTCCGGCCAACCTTTGTTTTGGGTGTCGGGGGGTACGCTTCAGGCCCTACCGTGGCGACCGCAGTAATAATGAGGATTCCTACTGCCATTCAAGAACAGAATTCGATTATGGGCACGACCAACCGCCTGCTCTCACATTTTGTCGATCGGATTTTTACTTCCTGGGAGATTACCGAACCTGCTCCTCCAAGCGAAAAGACGCTTTCGGCAGGCAATCCTATCAGAGCGGATCTGCTGCACGAAGATGCTTGGGAAAAGGATCCTCTTAAGTTCAAGATCCTGGTTTTTGGGGGCTCGCGTGGAGCCAGAAGCATTAATATGGCGTTGACCGATAATCTGGGCATTCTGAAACCCTTCTCCGACAGGATTCAAATCGTTCACCAGACTGGCCGGGGATCAGTTGAGCATGTAAAAAAAACGTATGATGATGCAGGGATAGAAGCTGACGTCCGCGAGTTCATCCAGGACATGGGATCGGCATACGGATGGGCCGACCTGGTGGTATGCCGCAGCGGAGCCAGTTCTCTCGCTGAGATTACCGCGTTAGGAAAAGCCGCTATCGTGGTGCCGTATCCCTATGCGATAGGCGACCACCAGACCCGGAACGCCCGTGTGTTGGAAGCAGCAGGAGCCTTGAGCATCATCCCCGACCAGGACCTGAAAAATGGAACTTTGGTCAAACGAATTCGCCTGTTCCTCGAACACCCCGAAAAACTGTCCGAAATGGGTGGCAAATCGGCCCGGCATGGCAAGCCGGACGCAGCGGGCATCGTAGCTAGAGAGATCCTGAAGATGGAAAGGAGCCGGCTGTGATCGGTACTCTTTTTAGACGAGTGCAGGATGTCCACTTCGTGGGTATCGGCGGAGTCGGTATGAGCGGTATCGCGGAAATTCTTATCGCATTGGGTTTTAGGGTAAGCGGATCTGATCTCCGGAACTCCGAGACTGTTCAAAAACTCCAGTCCATGGGAGCGAAAATTTGGGTCGGCCACAATAGTGATCATCTCGAAAAGGCTGATGTCGTGGTCTTCTCTTCCGCTGTGAGAGAGGACAACCCGGAGATTGTGGCCGCGCACCAGCGGCGCATACCAGTAATTCCGAGAGCTGAGATGCTTGCAGAACTAATGCGCATGCAAACTTCCATTGCAGTGGCTGGTATGCACGGGAAGACCACAACCACCTCCATGATAGCTTCCATACTGTCACATGCCGCGCTTGATCCTACAGTGGTAATCGGGGGAAAACTCGACACACTGGGGGGTGGGGCACGCCTGGGTCAAGGAGACCTGCTCGTAGCCGAAGCTGATGAATCGGACCGGTCGTTTCTCAAACTCTATCCGACAATAGCCATCATCACCAACATGGACCTGGAACACCTGGACTGCTACTCTTCTATAGAGGAAATCAGGACCACGTTCCTGGAGTTTATAAACAGAATTCCTTTCTACGGCTATGCAATAGTCTGCCTCGACGACCCGGAAGTCCAAAACATCATCCCTTTCATAAAGAAACGTTTTGTCACCTATGGACTGTCCTCTCAGGCTGTGATCCGCGGGGTCAATCCCATCCTGGAAGGAACGTCGTCCCGGTTCAGCGTGTACAGAGAAGACCGGATGCTGGGAGAAATCTGTCTTCCCATGCCGGGCATACACAACGTCTTGGATGCACTGGCAGCGATTTCAGTGGCAGACGTTTTCGACGTGCCGTTTCAAAAGACCAAAGAGGCACTCGATTCATTTCCTGGAGTTCAACGCCGTTTCACTTTGAGGGGTACGGCGGCAGGTGTAAGAGTGATTGACGATTACGGGCATCACCCTGCTGAGATAAAGGCTGTTCTCCATGCAGCCCTACAGGTTGCCCAGAAGCGAATTGCCGTACTGTTCCAGCCTCATAGATACACAAGAACCCAAGCGCTCTTCGAACAATTCCTGACTGCATTTGACCATGCAGACCTGCTTTATATCATGGACATATATCCGGCAAGCGAACGGCCAATTGAGGGAGTGTCCGGAGAGGCTGTGTGCAAGGGAATTCAGAGTAGAGGCCACAAATCCTGCCGATTCTTGTCCGACAGGAAAACCATCCCCCTGGAGATAGCCCGTGACCTACAAGAAGGCGATATGCTTATAACTCTTGGGGCAGGAGATGTTACCAGGTTAGGCCCGGAAATCTTGGAAGAGTTGCAGAGAAAAGAGGCTTAGGGAAAGTGAAAACCGGCGGCCACCTATTCGAAGACATTCGGAGGCTTTTCCCAGGAAGATGTTATGCAGACATTCCTTTGAGCCGGTTCACGTCATTTGGAATAGGGGGTCTTGCGGACATTGTTGTCGAGCCGGAAAATGTCGCGTGTCTCGCGGAACTGATCAGACATCTCCACGACAGAGGGATTCCAAGAATAATTCTGGGTGCCGGCACTAACGTGCTTTTCCCGGATTCCGGATTTCGGGGTGTGGTCATAAGAACAAATTGTTTGAAAAATTTTGGTATCAAAACAAACGGTTCAGACAGCGCCATAATTTCAGCGGGGGCCGGCGTGAATCTTTTCACCGTGATCGGCAGAACTTGCCTGAGCGGTTTTACTGGACTGGAGCCTCTATGGGGGATACCAGGGTCTCTTGGTGGAGCCGTGGCAGTGAACGCCGGTTCGGGCGGCGTGTGTGCCTGTGATTTCTTGGAACAGGTGGTTCTGTTGACTTATGCCGGTAACGAAATTCGCATCAAGAAAACTGATCTGGATTTTGGATATCGCCGGATGAAACTCCCTGCGGATTCGGTCATTGTGGAGGGAACGTTTAGGTTGGTCAATGGAGTGTCCGGCACAATAAAAGGAAGTATCCGAGCGGCGATGAAGCGTCGTCGAACCGAGCAGCCCTGGCGACAACCCAGCGCAGGCTGCGTATTTAGGAATCCCAGTCTGGAAAAGCCTGCCGGCGCCATGATAGACAGGCTGGGTTTCAAGGGAGTCCAGGTTGGCGGAGCGCAGGTCTCGGAAATTCACGCCAACTTCATCATAAATCGAGGGAACGCCTTGGCTTCAGATGTTCTGGAGTTGGTGAACAAAATTCGGGAGCGCGTAAGGGAAGCAGAAGGTATTGAGTTGGAGTTGGAAATTTGCGTCATAACCCAGGATCAGCACTATGACTGAGAAATCCAAAAATCGGTTTTGGGGCAAGACTGCTTCTCGGGGAAACTTTGATCCTAAGCAAAAGCGTGTCAGAAATCGTCAGATTTTGAAGTATTGTCTGTGCGCGTTCTTGACCGTCGATACACTGTTGGGCGTGTTTCTTGTCGGCCTGATATTCCTGCACTTACCCTATTTCAACCTTCAACAGGTGGATGTAGTCGGTAATCAGCGCCTTTCAAGGGCAGAGGTTATTGAAGCCTCCGAAATGGAATACGGGATAAACCTTCTCACCGTGGACTTGTCGGCAGTGGCTTCCAGGCTGCGCCGTCACCCTTGGATTCGTACATCCACAGTGTACAGACGATTTCCGGGTCAACTTATAGTTGAGATCGAAGAACGAACTCCAAGAGCCATTTTGGCGGCAGAAAAGCTTTTCTACGTTGATGAGCAAGCAGAGTTTTTTACAAGGCTTCTGCCTGGAGACCCTGTCAATTTTCCGCTGTTTACCGGAATAGGCCCCGAAGAGTTGAAGACTTCTCGGTCGCAAATTCAGGAGATGATAAGAGGGGGGCTCGTTCTTCTGGATAATCTGGAGAAGAGCGGATGTGGTGTCGATGCAGCGGAAGTCTCTCAGATTCGATTGACATTGGACGATGGCATGAGTCTACATACCAAAACCGGCCGGATCATCGTCATCGGCAAAGGCGATTTCGAACAGAAAATGCAAAGATATGGGCGGCTGAAAAAATTCTTGACCCAGCGAGGAGAATGGCATAACGCCCGAATCATCAATCTCGACTTCGAGGATCGTGCCATTGTGCGCTCATCGGACAAGGCACTCCTCCAGGGGTAGTAATATGTCACGAAGCCAGGAGATTGTAGTCGGCCTTGATGTGGGAACAACCAAGATATGCACCATCATAGGCGAGGTAAAATATGAAGGTATGGTTGATATTATTGGAGTGGGCTCAGCACCATCCAGAGGTCTACGCAGAGGCGTGGTTGTCAACATCGACCATACGGTAGCCAGTATTCGCAAGGCTGTAAGCGATGCGGAACTTATGGCCGGATGCCAAGCCGAAAGCGTTTATGCTGGAATCTCTGGAGGCCATATCAAGGGAATAAACTCTCACGGGGTCATAGCCATCAAGAACCGGGAAGTAACGGCCGTTGAGGTGTCAAGAGTCATTGATGCGGCTAAAGCGGTCGCCATACCTGTCGACAGGGAGGTGATTCACATTCTACCCCAGGAATTCATGGTCGATACCCAGGAAGGCATTAAGGAGCCTATCGGCATGGCAGGGGTGCGGCTTGAAGCCAAGGTTCACATCATCACGGGGGCTGTTTCCGCTGCGCAAAACATTGTTCGCTGCGCCCACAGAAGCGGTTTAAAGGTGAATGACCTGGTGCTGCAACAGATGGCCTCCGCAGAAGCCGTGCTTTCTTCTGATGAAAGAGAGTTGGGCGTAGCTCTCGTGGACATAGGCGGAGGAACAACAGACGTCGCCGTATTTGCTGATGGGTCAATCCAACATACTTCAGTGATTTCGGTAGGAGGAGACCAGTTAACCAATGACATAGCAGTCGGTCTGAGAACGCCCATGGCAGAGGCCGAAAAAATTAAGAAAAAATATGGTTGCGCCCTTGGGTCTCTGGTTGATAAAGACGAAACGGTTCCAGTCCCAGGAGTAGGGGGGAGAGGGCCACGGGTGGTCCCTCGATCGGTGCTGGCGGACATTACCGAACCACGAATAGAGGAGACGTTGGGACTGGTACGCCGCGAACTGGAGAAATACAATCTACTTCAGACGGCAGCGTCAGGCTTGGTCCTCACTGGCGGCTCTGTTGCGATTCAAGGAATCTGTGAACTGGCGGAACAACTCTTTGACATGCCTGTTCGCCTTGGGTACCCCATAGGAATAAGTGGACTAGTGGATGTGGTAAATTCGCCCGTCTACGCAACCGGAGTTGGACTCATTCTGTGGGGGGCTCGTAACAAGAACTTGGATTTGGGAATGCCCTACAATGATGGAGGCATGATTGACAAAGTTATGGGAAGGATGAAGCAGTGGTTTGCTGAGGCTTTCTAAGTGATGGCCGCACCGTAGGGTGCGTTGATTCCGCGTTAGCGATGATTTACCGGAGGAGCGCAAGAATCTCCGGCTTTGTTTGGAAGGTCCGGGACCATTTTCATTTCAGGAGGTAGCGGCAAATGCTGGACTTTGAATTGGAATCTAACAGGAATGCTCTGATAAGGGTTATTGGTGTAGGCGGTGGAGGTGGAAACGCGGTAAATAACATGATCAGGTCGGGCATGCGTGGTGTAGAATTTGTCTGTGCCAACACTGATGCCCAATCCCTCCAGCACAATCTATCTGAAATAAAACTTCAGATCGGGACTCAACAAACTAAAGGATTGGGAGCCGGCGCTGACCCGGAGATAGGGAGGATTGCAGCAAACGAGGATTACGAAAATATACGCGATGTCCTTGAAGGATCGGACATGGTTTTTGTTACAGCCGGACTCGGCGGTGGCACTGGAACCGGCGCGGCGCCCATAATCGCGCGGATTGCTCGTCAGGAAATTGGAGCCCTTACCGTGGCAGTGGTTACCAAACCGTTTCTTTTTGAAGGCAAGAAAAGGATGCGGCAGGCAGAGGAAGGCATCGAGATGCTGCGTCGCGAGGTGGACACCCTCATCATCATTACGAATCAGAGACTGTTATCCTTAAAAAAAGATATCACGTTCCTGGACGCTTTTCGAAAGGCGGACGACGTCCTACTTCAGGGCGTCCGAGGAATATCCGACCTGGTGACGGTCAATGGAGTCATAAATCTGGACTTTGCCGATGTGAAAACCATTATGCAAGAGAAGGGTGTGGCTCTTATGGGAACCGGATCGGCCTCAGGAGAGGGCCGTGTAGAAGAAGCCACTCGTATTGCGGTCAACAGCCCTCTTCTCGAGGAAGTCACCATGGCCGGTGCGAGAGGCGTGTTAATAAACATCACTGGATCCACCGGCATGACCCTGTCGGAAATAAATGACGCCGTATCTGTAGTTCAGAATGAAGCCCACGACGAAGCAAACATTATCTTCGGCGCCGTGATAGATGAAGAGATGGGGGACACCGTAAACGTCACCGTCATAGCCACCGGTTTTGGGAGGGCTGAACTCTCAACTCAGTCGGAAAAGGAATCGATTACAACGAGTCGTTCCATGCATCCTGTCCATTCTGAAAAACCTGTTTCAGAGAAACCTGCGGCAAGGACGATAGTTCCGTCGGAGCCTCAAGACATGCTCATGCCGGCTTTCATTCGCCGCAGCAAGAGAGAAAAGAACAGCCGACATCTGAATCTTGTGGACGACTACGAAATGGAAAACGATCAAGATCTTGATATTCCCACATTTCTTAGAAAACAGGCCGAATAGGAATCCGCCGCAATCATTGAAGACATCCAGGAGGGTCTCTGTAACAGAGGATTTCTCCTGGAACGTCTTCAGCAAGAACTGTGCTCCATGACCAGGCCGGGTGAAACGGGCGCGGTCAAGAAGGCTTGGGGATCGGCAATACCGGTTGCCCTGGTTTACCCGAACTCGTACCGGTTGGGCATGGGTAACCTTGGATTTCAGTTCCTGTATCATTCTTTTAATTCCCACTCACGTTTCTTGGCTGAACGTTTTTTCATTCCTGATGTGTCTTCTCAAAGAGAAAGCACCAGTAGCAGACTGTTGTCGGAAGAATCACGACGGCCTCTTTCGGATTTTGCTTTAATTGCCTTTAGCATTCCTTTTGAGAACGACTTGATCAGAGTTGCGGCAGCGCTTATATCCAGCGGCATTCCTCCTTTACATAAGCACAGGCAGGCAAAGGATCCAATAGTGATTGCCGGCGGCATCTCTGTGTCTATGAATCCTGAACCTCTCGCTCCTTTCTTGGATTTAGTATTTATAGGCGAGCTTGGAGATGATGCTCAATCGGCTGAATTTTTCACTGTCCTGGGCGAAGTCTTGCTGGTCTCTTCTCGCACCCGTGTGAGCAGAATTGACCTTCTGGAAGCATTCCAAAACGTTCCGGGTGTCTATGTGCCATCAGCTTACACGTTCAGCTTCCGGGAAGACGGTATAATAAGTGAAATACTCCCTAAACCCGGTTTTCCATCTCGTATTCAAGCTGTAAAACGGCTTGATGAACACGGGCCTGTTCCAGTTTCGGTCTTGTTCTCCGGGGAAGCGGAATTCGGCGATTCGCTGCTCGTAGAGGTTAACCGGGGCTGCGGACGTGGCTGCCGATTCTGTGCCGCCGGCTGGATTCATTTTCCCGTAAGATACGCGTCACTGACAAGACTGCGTGAGACAGTCGAACCGGCGTGTTCGCAAGGAAAAACTGTCGGTATAGTCGGATCGGACTTGGCGGGTCACCCTGATCTCGAAAAAATATTGGCTCACATAATCGATAGTGGAGGCAGATTTTCCCTGTCTTCCATCAGACCGGAAGGCCTCACTCCTGAGATAATCAGGCTCATTGCCAAGACCGGCCAGAAGACAGCGACGTTAGCGCCGGAGGTAGCCTCAACTCGTATGAAAAGGGTTATTGGGAAAAAAATCTCGTCCGACCGGTTTCACGAAATTATTGAAAACCTTATTGCTGCGGGGATTCGCAACATCCGTTTCTATTTCATGATAGGATTGCCGACCGAGACAGACGATGATGTTCAATCAATTGTTGATTTCATAACAGATTGCCGCAAAGTTTTCTTGAATGCATCTCGCAGCCGGAAGAATATAGGAAAAATAAGTGTTCAGCTTAACCCCTTTGTACCTAAACCGTGGACACCTTTCCAGTGGGCATCCATGGATTCTTTCAAGACAATCGATCATCGACTGAAGATGGTTCTCAATGGCCTCCGAAACATGCCAAACGTGAACGTCCGAGCCGAATCCGTTAGAGAGTCTTTGCTTCAGGGCCTGCTCTCCAGAGGAGATCGAACCATCTGTGCGACTGTGCTGGGAATTGCATTACAAGGAGGCCAATGGGGGGCCGTTTTGAAGAAATTGTCCCACAAGTTGGCTTTTTATGTACATCGAGAACGGTCCATCAATGAGATATTCCCATGGGAAGTTACAGATCACGGTATCAGCAGAAAAACTCTTCGGTCTGTTTATGAAAAGGCGTTGTCAGTGTGAACAACTTGTGCCTTGCATTGCAAATGCCACCTGTGACATGCATTGTCAAAAAATCCGGCGAGATTGCTCGTCGACCCTCGAAATGACACCACTCTTGGCAGCAGTTCTGATCTTACTTACTCTCACCCTTTTCGCCGTTCACTGATTCAGGCACTGCCGTGTCTCGCAGCTTTTTTACCCAGGGCCGAACCATTACCGCATGAGGTGAATCTCCCGCTTTCTGCAGGAATCTCTCCCAGGCAGCGATTGCACCTGAATAGTCCTTCAGGTCATCACGAAGTACTAACCCCAGGTTGAACAGGGCAATCGAATGATCTGAATCAATCTCAAGGGCTCTGCGAAAAGAGTTTACGGCTTCCTGGGGGTTGCCCAGCCTCCGGTATCCTACGGCCATGTCCGTAATCACATCCGGATTTCGGGGATCGATCGACAAAGCCTTCTGATAGTTTTCTACAGCTTTTTCAAAGTTCCCAATATCAAAGTAATCATTCCCCAGTTGTACGAAGGCTTCCAAATTTCCGGGGCGTCCGTCCAGCATTCGCTCGATGCCTTTAATTCGACTTTGGACTTGAGCCTGCTGGTTCTGTTCCTGATCTCCAGACTGAGACACTGCTTCAGTTCCAGGGCGTCCATCCAGCTTCCATGCAGAGAAAACAACCCCGGCAAGAAAACCGGCACCAAAAATTACAGGCCATAATAGTATCCATCGGTTTTTTTTCATAGAGTTGACTCCAGTACCGAAAAATGATTGTATTTTACATCAGGCTAGCCCAACTTCGACACTAACGACGGTTAACTTGTTGTTATTGTAGGATTTGGTCATTTTATTTGGCACTACATATTTTCATCTTTCCTGATCCATGTCCTCACGGGGGAGATGATCGTCTT
>Ga0247841_10000275_pt1 | contig 140521 bp, 122 predicted proteins | sample LaCruzMarch2015__2_FD_192410 | JGI IMG/M metagenome (GOLD analysis project Ga0247841, IMG submission 192410) | Freshwater microbial communities from meromictic Lake La Cruz, Castile-La Mancha, Spain - LaCruzMarch2015_18m | ecosystem: Environmental > Aquatic > Freshwater > Lake | place: Spain...
TGGGCATGCCCAAATGAAAAGAAAACTGTGTACCATTGTTACCAAATTCTGTGTATTCTTATTTACCGAAAACTGTGCATTGTTATTTACCGATTACACAAGAATTATTACAAAAGACAACGACATTTATGAAGGTCTGGTTTGGGGCTTTAGATTTGAAGATGAGACTGAAGATGTCACTCTAGAAGTTTGGACAGAGGACTATATCTTTAAGGTATCTGATATCGTTAGCATTGAAGAATGTAAAGAATGACAAAGCGCGAATGAAAAGAAAGGTGCCAATAAAATGAGTTACATGCAAACAATATTACGCTGATTTGTCTCAATTGATTGTATCAATCAGATCCGGAAATTTGATTTATTAGACTTGTTTCAGTTGAATTTTAATAAAAATATGAGCGATATAACCATTTTAAGAAAATTAGTCTTTGATGGAGCAAAATCAAAAAAGATTGAGATAAATGACGTTGTTTTAGATCGTTTGAATTATGAATTGTCTGTAATTGAAAAACTTAATGTTATTGAGTATTTTATCATTTATTCTAAAATCGTTGAAATTTGCAATAAGCAAGATTTACTTCGTTCTTATGGCAGGGGTTCAGCTTGTGGTTCTCTTGTAAATTATTGCTTAGATATAACCAAGCTAAATCCTTTAGAACATGGGCTTATTTTTGAAAGATTTCTTATTCCGCTCATATCGACATTTGTTGACATTGACATAGATATTCCATCGGGGTATCAAGAATGGGTTGTGGAAAAATTAAAAATTGAATTACCAACTCATTTTATCTACTTCCTGGCTACTCTGCCTTCAACAATCAATGAGTCACGTAAGGATCTTATAATTAATGATGTCGCTTATAAAAAGCATGCTTGTGGAGTCATAATTACTTCAGATAAAAAGCCTGATTCAATTGCAACATATGATGATACTGACTATTATTATAGCCTTGATATCAAAAATGACCCACTAATTGATCATTCCAAATTTGACATTCTGGAGCTTGAATATTTAAATAAGTTGGATCTTATTGTTAAAACAATTGGAAATAAGTATCATCCGTACAACTTGCCATTAAATGACAAAAAAGTATTCGATTTTTTTAAAAAAGGAGATTTATCAAATATTTTTCAGTTCAATTATACGCAAAGCATATTTTCTAAATTTAGGCCTGATTCAATAAATGACTTAACAATAATAAATGCCATGTTTCGACCTGGACCTATTGCTAATATTCCCCATCTAATTCACAATAAACAAAATGGGTATAGGAATAGGTTTCCGAGCGATATAAGAGTTCACAATATCCTCGATGAAACTTATGGTTTACTCGTCTATCAGGAAACTCTTTATAGACTACTGAATGAGATTTCAGGCTTCAGTTTTAGTGAGGCGGATATATTTAAAAGGAAATTGACCAAAACTAAGGATCCTGAGGAGATCGCTCAATTAAAAACTAAATTTGTTCTTGGTTGCAGAGCCAACAGCAGTTTAAACGTAAAGGAGATCGAGCAATTAGCCCAACTGATTTTAGGTCAGATATTGTTCTCTTTTCAAAAATCACACTCGCTAAGCTATTCAATAATTGCATATTGGGGTGCATACTACAAAACACATTTTGAAAAGGAATTTGAATCGGCTTTTAATTTAAGCGAAAAATATTTACAGAAATGAAAAATGTGAATTCACTTGACATAATAAAAGAAGCTTTGATTGAGGTGTTGGTTTCCCATAAAGTTGGCCATTTTAAAATATGAATATGATATGAAAACGTACTTTTCAGATATTGTACCAAGAATTAAAAGATTCTCTAAAGAATTAGACAATCAAACATTGCTTACAAATCAGCATTGGGTAGTAATTGATGACATTGACAAAAGTAAGAATGTTTATATTTTTCGTCCAAACAATGAGCTACTTATATCACAGAATGGCAAAATAGAAAAAGCTAAATGGGAATATTTGGGTCATAATTCCTTATTGATAGACCGAAAAGATGAAAGCTTTTTATTTAAGCACGGTTTTTTTGACGAAAATATTCTTGCATTAAAAGTTGATAGCAACGATGATAACGATAAATATGCTTTTCTTGTAAATGAGACAAAATTTGATAAAGAGCTTAATTCTTCATCAAGTGTAATTGAATTTTTAAATAGAAAGTACATAGAGCCTCATAATATTGAAGGCATTCAAGCAGGAAAAGTATTGGCAATTAACAATGACAAAGATTTTGATAAATACCCAGCCTATGTTACACCTAACCATAAAATAAAAATAATTGTAGAAAATCGCCCATTATTGGGCAGAATTACCAAAGAGTTCCATATTGAATTTGAAGATGGCGAAATAGGAATTGTATATAAACGAAAAAATCAAAAGGTCTATTTCAAAGACGAAAGTTCGCATGCAGGAGAAATATTATTACATTATTATGAGAATTTGGATTTATGTATCAATGCTTTGCATTATTACTTAAAAACGGGGAAGAAATTTGACAAAGGATATATCATAACATATTAAGAAAATAACAATTCGCAAAATCAAATGACTTCTATGGAGTTAATATTTCTAATTTTCATAATTTTTGTTGGTACAACAAGGTTATTTCTTTACCTATAAGGGGCCTTCTTATCATTACCATCATCATTGGTATTGACCTACATCATGTTGCTTTAAAGGCAGGAAAAATTAAGCAAATAAAACATAATAATAAAGAACAGATAACCTCTCTTTAAAATTTCACCAAACCATGATTGAAGAAAATATTGTTTACAAATTGATTGACAATAAATATCATTTTTGCTATTATTCATATGAAATAATGAATGATGATAGGGAAGCTTCAAACATAGTTCTTCATTCTTTTCAATTCAACAAAGGTGAAGTTGGTGAAATCAATGATTTCGATTGTTACATTGATGAAGACATTAACAAAATCATGCAGTACAAAGACGAGGAAATTGAATTATACGTGATTAACCAAATCCCATCTTACAAAATTGATGTTTCAGTAAATTTAGGACGCGTTTTTAAAAAAATCCGGATGAGAAAACGGTTGTTATGGATTAATCATATAACGAGAAGCATTGATAATGTAAGCAAGTCATCAGGTTTAGGTATAAATAACTTCATCGCTCCTTCTGAAAATTTGATACTTGAAAATGGTATTTACAATACCGTTGTATCGGTATATAATAAAGATGCTTTCCAAAAATTATTTGTTGAGTATCTTACCATAGGTGGTATTAAGAGTGATGAGGTGATGATTCATGATATAATATAATGTTCTGTGGATGTTTACTATTACTCAAAGATTTCAGGGCAAAATTATCGTTAACTATCTGGAATTATTAAGGACTGACAATACCTTTAAAATATTTTGGTATATCACCGGAATAGCCAACTGCTGAAATTTTCGTAAATAGCTGCAAAAATCATTTTTAAAATCAAAAGCCTTTTTAGATGAAAATTGAGGCAGTTTTTTTATGAATGTTGCGATATTTATAAGCTTGTATTATATTGTTAAATGTATGTATATTTGTATGTTTAAATAAAAATACCGCTATATATCAATTGATTACAGCGGTATTTGTGACCCAATCTGGGATCGAACCAGAAACCTACAGCTTAGAAGGCTGTTGCTCTATCCAATTGAGCTATTGGGCCGGCTAAATTGTGGTGCAAAAATAAATAAAATCCCTATATGCATTGGCATTACAGGGATTTTTAGTTTCAATACAAAATAATAAACATTATTCTTCAGATCAGCAAAATACCGGATTAGAGGATTACCGGATTGTTTTACACCATAATAATGTTGTGTTCAGCACATTGCCTGATCATCTCTTCCGGCCACAGGCTTGCCTGTACCTCTCCTATATGGGCCTTGCGCAACAGATACATGCACAGGCGTGACTGCCCTATTCCTCCTCCGACAGAAAGTGGCAATTCATCCCTTAAAAGCTTCTTGTGGAAGAAAAGTTCCTTCCTTTCAGTTAATCCGGTGATGGCAAGCTGACGAAGAAGCACCTCCTTATCAACACGTATTCCCATCGAAGAAAGTTCCAGCGATTGCTGCAAAACAGGGTTCCAGATAAGAATATCGCCATTCAGGCCTTTATAACCTGCTGAATTATCTGTCGTCCAGTCATCGTAGTCAGGAGCACGCCCGTCATGCTTTTCACCATTCGAAAGCACTCCACCAATTCCGATAATAAATACAGCACCGTGCTCTTTGGTAATTTCCTGTTCGCGTTCTTTAGGTGTAAGCGTTGGAAACCGCTGCGCCAGCTCTTCTGAATGGACAAAATGAATTTCTTCCGGAAGCAGTGGTTTAATTGCCGGGTAATTTTCATAAACCATGAATTCGGTACGAAGCATAACAGCATAGATCTGGTTGACAACCTTTTTCAAATAATCAAGGTTACGTTGTTTCGCAGTTAGCACTTTTTCCCAATCCCACTGGTCGACATAGAGTGAATGAATATTTGTAAGTTCTTCGTCAGCACGGATGGCATTCATATCAGTATAAATTCCATAACCTACCGGGATTCCGTATTGTGCCAGCATCAGCCGTTTCCACTTTGCCAGCGACTGAACAACTTCAGCTTTTGCGTCATTCATCTCTTTTACTGAAAAAGCCACTGCCCGCTCGATCCCGTTAAGGTCGTCGTTGATGCCCGTACCTTTTAATACAAATAATGGCGCTGTCACCCGACGAAGACGTAATTCAGCAGAAAGGCTTTCCTGAAAAAAATCCTTTATAAATTTAATGGCCTTTTCAGTTTGTTTTAAGTCAAGTTTTGGTTTGTAATTTTCCGGCAAATAAAGTTTCATATTTTATATAATTTATCAGTTTCCAGTTGCAATAATACAAATTATCGACTTATTATTAATAAATTTATTATATAATCACGATAAATTCGCAAATCAGTCAAACCTGATGGCTTTGTCCGGTTCAATCCTTGAGATATACCATGACGGCACAAGCAACATCAACAGTGTAATTACAATTGTTCCGGTATTCAGCATCAGGAGATGCGAAATTTTCAAATTAACCGGTACTGTATCGAGATAATAAGAACCCGGATCCAACTTAAATATTCCAAACCGGTCCTGAACAATACAAAAAGCTAATCCTGCAATATTACCCCAAAACATTCCTTTCAGAATAAGAAATGATGAGATATAAATAAATATTTTCCGGATGCTCCAGTCCCCGGCACCAATGGATTTCAGGACTCCAATCATCGTGATACGTTCAAGAATCAGGATCAGTAATCCGGATACCATATTAAATCCGGCCACAAGAATAATTAATCCGAGTATGATCCAAACATTCATATCGAGCAGGTTTAGCCAATCGAAAATTTGTGGATATTTGGAAGTTATTGTCACCGGCCTGATTACCGATTCTGCATCTTTGGAATATTTTATGGTAAGATGACGAATTTTGTTAGCGATCTGATCTATATCATTAAAATCGTTGATTGAAATTTCAAATCCACTTATCTGATCTGGTTTCCAATCATTTAATTTCCTGATATGAGAAATATCAGCAAGTACAAATAACCGGTCAAACTCTTCCAGGCTCGTACTGAATATCCCACAGATATTAAATTTACGCATCTTCTGAACCTTTGTTTCTTCATTTAAGAAATAGGTATAAAGCGGATCACCTGTTTTAAGTTTGAGCAATAAGGCTACCTGTTTAGATATCAATACATTATCTGTTTTAATTGTATCAGAAACAGTAAATATTTTTCCCTCTGTGAGATTTTCCCTGAAAAATGACCAATCGAAATCAGGACCAACACCCTTTAATACTATCCCATGAATCTCTTCATCAGTTTTAATAATACCCGGTTTCGTAGCAAAACAACTAATGCTCTTTATTCCACTCATATTCCGGATATCATTCAGCCATACCTGGTCTTTTGAAACCGGAACTGTTTCGTATGACGAGTTTGAATCGAAATTGACCAATTGAATGTGGGAACCAAACCCGATGACCTTATTTCGGACCTCCTTCTTAAAACCAGTAACGATAGCCACCGAAAGGATCATAACAAACAAGCCGAAAGCGATTCCGAATACAGCAAAGGAAATAATTGATCCGGAGAACTTGCCGGAAGTTCCCCTAGATTGAAAAATGCGGCGGGCAATAAAAAGTTCTGTATTGAATAGCGACACTTTATTTTTGTTTGCGCAAAAGTAAAAATTATCTTAGCATGATAAATCTTAATTTTTATCAACTTATGAGCTTTTCAGATTTGGAATTTTTTTCTCGCACCAATTAATAATAAATTCGCCACTTTTTAAAGATTCCTGAACTATATTATAATTCAAATTACCATCATAACCTAAAGCCTAATGCAATGAGTCATAAGCCACAATAATCCGTTTATTGATGTTTTTATCAATCTTTGCGGCTGCATCTTTGTAATCCTTAATGTCTAACCTTTGGTTCTTCCTGAGATTTTCCCGCACAAATAAAGCGGCATCCAATGCAATTAATACACCTCCCCAGGCAGTATTTCCGGCCATTTTAACATATTTAGGATCAGAATATAAATCTCCCTGCTTGCCTGCCTTTTCGCTTAATAGTTGCCGGGCGTTTTCCATATACCGACGCGCTTCGTCAATGGGGTTATCCTTTACCATAAAACAAATTTTAAAAAATGTTCATTGGTACAAAATTAAGCAACAATTTTGTACTTTTGCCGGTGCATTCAGGAAGATATTGATTTTTTAATTACTTCCCTGCCTTTTTCATCTTCATTCATAAACAAAACATGATTGTAAGGCCTAAGAAAAATTTGGGGCAGCATTTCCTCACAGATATAAACATTGCAAGGGATATTGTCGAAAGTCTGAAAGCCACCAATGTGGGCAAAGTCCTTGAGATAGGTCCGGGAATGGGGATTTTAACAAGGATTATGCTTGAAAACAAGGATTATGAAACGTTCGTCATTGAGATTGACCATGAATCGGTTGAATACCTAAACAACCATTTACCCCAACTCAGGGAACGGATCATCGAAGGTGATTTTCTTAAACTTGATCTGGCGGCCAGAATATCAGATAAACCCTTCGCTCTGATAGGTAACTTACCCTATAATATTTCTTCTCAGATATTTTTTAAAGTTCTGGAAAACAAAGCATTGGTGCCAGAAGTAGTTTGCATGCTCCAAAAGGAAGTCGCACAACGTATCTGTTGCGGTCCGGGTTCAAAAGTATACGGAATTCTGAGTGTTTTCCTGCAGGCATGGTACAACGTTGAGTATCTTTTCGGTGTGCCGGAATATGTATTCGATCCTCCGCCTAAAGTTCAATCAGCAGTAATCCGCCTTACAGCCAATGGAAGAACATCACTGGGTTGTAATGAAGCCCTCTTTTTTAAAGTTGTCAAACAAGCCTTTAACCAGAGACGTAAAATGCTCAGAAACAGTATTCGAAGCTTTTCACCCCGTATTGAAGAGCTGGATGCCATATTGCTGACCAGGCGTCCTGAGCAACTATCAGTATCAGAATTTATCGATTTAACCAACAATATTGAAAAATTGTTGTGACTCGTCCTGAAATTTGCTTACGGTTTTTTATGTAGGCAACATTTACTTTTATGACTTCTAAGATTGGTTATTAATATTAAGTAATTCTTTCTGATATAAGTTCAATTTATTTTCAGGATTGGCTTGTATAAGAGAATTCAAACACTGGAAGGAATATTAGTTTAGTACCTAACGGTACACGCACAGAAGCCCATTTAAACTGATTTTCATTCATTTTGCTCTTTATGGTATGCTTTTTTTAAGCACTATACAGTGTTCATAGCGGTCACCGGATCGAGACGGGCCGCAGTCCGGGCCGGGACCACGCCGGCGATTAAACCAATTACAATACTAATCATCAAACCTTTAACAATATTCCCAATAGTAAGTACAAGATTAAAATCGAATGCCTTGCTAACCACAAATGTCAATGCATATATTATCAGCAGACCTATGGCCCCTCCTATTAATGACAACACACTTGCTTCAAAAAGAAATTCAAGCAGGATAAATTTGCTTTTTGCACCAAGCGCTTTTTGTAAACCAATTATTTTGGTTCGCTCCTTAACCGACACAAACATAATGTTTGCTATTCCAAAACCACCCACAAGTATCGCAAATCCTCCGATAATCCAACCGGCGATATTGAAAACAACAAAAACATTGTCGAGCCGGCCTGAAATAAGACTTACTTCATTCAACGCGAAATCATTTTCGGCAGAAGGTTTAATTCTTCTTACAGAACGCATTATACCTTCCAGTTCTTCAGAAAGTCGTGCCGCGGGAATATCAGCTTTTCCCTTAATAATGATGCTCTGCCCCATATCCAAACGGGGATCGACCATTCGGGCGGCAAATTTAACGGGAATCAAAATACGCTTATCCATACTTGTCCCAAAGATATCTTCGCCCATTTTTTCGAAAACGCCAACAATATAAAGTGTAAATCCCTGCACTTTAATCAATTTTCCCACTGGTGTGACATCAGGGAACAATTGTTGGGCAATTTCAGATCCCAGCATTGTAAAATTTGCACCTGAGTCAAATTCCTCTTCAGTAAGCGGCCTGCCTTCAGATATTCTCAGGCTCCAGGTTTCTATCAATCCGCTGGATGAACCTAATATGGTAACATTATCGGCCTTGCTGCTTCCACTCTTTATTGTCCGGCTAAATCCGTAGTTGAAAACGGCATACCGGGACAATCCGGACCTGCGCAGGATTTCCTGTGTTTCAGACAGTTTGGGAACAGGCCGGTTCAGGTATTTCCACCACGGATATTCAGATTCACCCGGAGGGGGAGCCCATGGCCATTTCTGGATATAGATTACATTACTTCCCAGTTTTGACATGCTATCGCGGATCGTCCTTTCGAGAGAATCAATGATTGTGAAAACAGAAATTATGCAAAAAATCCCGATGGTAATTCCCAATAAGGAAAGAAATGTCCGTAACCTATTAATTACTAACGAATTATAGGCAAATTTAAAACTCTCGGCAATGAGACGTATTATTAACATATCAATGATTTATTACATTCTAAAATTATGAATTTATTTATGAAAAATGTGATAAAACCGCAGGATAAAAAAACTTAAAACCTGTTGCTTTTTATTAACTTTGCACAAAATTATTAAGAAACATATAATGAGTGGCCTTAAAAAAATAAAATCGGTCTTAATATCTGTGTACCACAAAGATGGATTGGACAAAATCATAAATAAACTTGATGATCTCGGAGTTAAATTTTATTCAACCGGAGGAACAAAAGATTTTATCGAAGGATTGAATGTTTCTGTAACAGCTGTGGAAGAGTTGACTACCTACCCATCGATTCTGGGTGGAAGGGTAAAAACCCTGCATCCCAAAGTTTTCGGTGGTATATTGGCACGCCGCGAAAATGAAGGGGACATCGTTCAGCTTAACAAATACTGTATCCCGGAAATCGATATGGTGATTGTAGATCTGTATCCCTTTGAATTAGCGGTAGCTTCGGGGGCTTCAGACACAGATATAATCGAAAAAATTGATATTGGTGGGATATCCCTGATCAGGGGGGCAGCTAAAAATTTTACTGATGTTGTTGTTATCTCCAATCAGGGTCAATACAAAACACTATCTGAATTACTTGAATCGGGGAGCGGATTCACCACACTGGAAGATCGCAGGAATTATGCCCTTGAAGCTTTCGCTACATCATCACATTACGATTCAGCCATTTACAACTACTTCTCCGGTTCCTGGCCCACCCATTTCAGACAAAGCTTTAATACATCAAAGCAGTTGCGCTATGGAGAAAATCCTCATCAGCAAGGTGTTTTCTTTGGAAATTTTGACGATATGTTTGATCAGCTGGCCGGGAAAGAAATATCTTACAACAATCTGCTTGATATAGATGCTGCCGTCAATTTAATTGACGAATTTTCAGATACTACGTTTGCCATCCTGAAACATAATAACGCCTGTGGATGTGCCTCGCGCGAAACAGTTTTTGATGCTTATCTCGCTGCATTGGCCGGCGACCCGGTCTCAGCATATGGAGGCATATTTGTTACAAACGGGACAATCGATAAGGCTACTGCAGAAGAAACCGGGAAAATATTCTTTGAAGTAATTATCGCCCCTGACTATAATGCTGAAGCCCTTGAAGTACTAAAATCAAAGAAAAATCTGATCATCCTGGTAAGAAAACAGATTGAATTGCCACCACTTCAATATCGCAGTGTTCTTAATGGAACTATCCTCCAGAACCGCGATCTGAAGCAGGAAACTGCTTATGATCTTCAGCCGGTCACAAAACTTATTCCTGACACCGCAACAATTAATGATTTATTGTTTGCCAATCGTTTGGTAAAACAGTCAAAATCGAATACTATTGTACTGGCAAAAGGAAAGCAATTATTGGCAAGCGGCGTAGGACAAACATCCCGTGTTGACGCCCTGAGACAGGCAATTGAAAAGGCAAAATCATTTGGGTTCGATTTAAGTGGCTCGGTAATGGCATCGGATGCTTTTTTCCCGTTTCCTGATTGTGTTGAAATAGCTAATAATGAGGGCATTAAATCGGTAATTCAACCCGGTGGATCAATCAGGGACAAGCTTTCTGTCGAATTCTGTGATAGCCATTTAATGTCTATGGTTGTAACCGGTTTCCGACATTTTAAACATTGAAATACTATTAAATAGATATAAAGATATTAATATGGGTTTATTTACATTTCTGACTCAGGAAATAGCAATCGATCTTGGGACGGCCAATACAATAATAATACATAACGGTAAAGTTGTGGTTGATGAGCCATCAGTAGTCACCATAGACATGAAAACCGATAAGATGGTTGCTATCGGTGAGAAGGCAAGGCAGATGCAGGGCAAAACACATGCCAACCTGAAAACTATACGTCCGTTGCAGGATGGGGTTATAGCTGATTTCAATGCTGCCGAGCAAATGATACGTGGGATGATCAAGATGATAAACCCCAAAAAAAGATTCTTTTCACCGGCTCTGAAGATGGTGATTTGCATTCCTTCAGGTTCAACAGAGGTTGAAATCAGGGCAGTGCGCGACTCTTCAGAGCACGCGGGAGGCCGCGATGTTTACATGATTTATGAGCCTATGGCTGCTGCCATTGGAATCGGCCTTGATGTGGAGGCACCGGAGGGAAATATGGTTGTTGATATCGGAGGGGGAACTACTGAGATAGCTGTAATTTCGCTTGGCGGTATTGTAACCAATAAATCGATCCGGATTGCAGGTGATGACCTGACAGCTGATATTTTAGAGTATATGCGGCATCAGCATAACATAAAAATCGGAGAAAGGACAGCTGAAGACATAAAGATTAATGTTGGGGCAGCTATATCAGAGCTGGATGATCCGCCTGCTGACTACATTGTTCGGGGGCCAAACCAAATGACAGCCTTACCCATTGAGATCCCTGTTTCGTACCAGGAAATAGCACACTGTCTCGACAAATCTATTTCAAAAATAGAAACTGCCATCCTGAGTGCGCTGGAACAAACCCCGCCAGAGTTGTATGCAGATATTGTGACCAGAGGAATCTGGCTTGCTGGTGGAGGTGCTTTACTCCGCGGGTTGGATAAGCGACTTTTTGACAAGATCAACATTCCTTTCCGCATTGCAGAAGATCCGCTTCGCGCAGTTGCGCGAGGCACTGGTGTTGCTCTTAAAAACGTTGATAAATTCGCATTTTTACTTCGATAAAACTGCGGAAAAGGAAGGATAATTTCACCTCCTATTTTTGCTATGAAGAACTTATTCAGGCTCATATACCGATACCACGTTGTATTTCTGTTTGTTCTTTTGGAAACACTTTCTTTGTCGATGGTAGTAAGTTTTAACAATTACCAGCGGGCCGTCTTTTTTGACTCAAGTAATTTCTTTACTGGTACTTTATATGAAAAAATTTCTTCTTTCGTACAAATTTTTGAGTTTAAACAGGTAAATTTTAAACTGGCTGAAGAAAACGCCCTTTTAAGGGCAGCATTACAGGAACATCTGCTGAAAACCAATAAGGGGTCTTACCACTCCTCTGATTCAATGTATCTACCCGGAATGGCAAGGGATTCATCACAAAAAATGGTCTACCGGTTCACAACTGCACGGGTAATCAACAATTCCATCAACCAACAACACAATTTTTTAACACTGAATAAAGGACGTCGCGACGGCGTTAAACCAGACATGGGGGTTATGGCAAATGGTCAGGTCGTTGGTTTGGTGACCAATGTCTCAGAAAATTTCAGCACCGTGATTTCAATGCTGAACAGCCGGTGGAAAATAAGTGCCAAAATAAAAAGTAACGATTACTTCGGATCCCTTTCGTGGAACGGGAGAGATTACCGTAAAGTACAACTGAATGAAATACCATACCACGTTCCGGTACAAAATGGTGATACAGTAGTTACTACAGGTTATTCGTCAAGTTTCCCCGAAGGACTGGCAATCGGGACAATTTCGGACTTTTCAATTGGTACAGGTAGTAATTTTTACAAGATTGAAGTGACACTTGCAGCCGATTTTAAAAACCTCGTGGTGGTAGGATTGGTTGAAAATAAAAAATTTAATGAAATCAAACAATTGGAATCGCTAAATAAAAATGGTAATTAATCTGCTCAAATATTCACTGGTTTTTGTCGTGTCTGTTTTGTTACAGGTGCTCTTTTTTAATAACATACTTATTGCAAGGGTGATAACCCCTTTCTTCTACGTTTTGTTCATCCTGCTTTTACCATTTTACACACCTCGCGTTTTACTCTTATTCCTTTCTTTTATACTTGGATTGACGATTGATATCTTCACAAATACCCCGGGTGTTCACGCCTCAGCATGCCTGTTAACCGGTTTTGCCAGACCAGGGATTCTTCAGTTGATATCTTCCCGTGAGACACTTGAGTCGGTTTCGGAACCAAGAGTCAGGAACATGGGTTTTCAATGGTTTGCCGGCTATACCTCTTTTCTTGTTATAGTTCACCATATGTTTCTTTTCTTTATTGAAGCCTTCACCTTTGACGGGTTTCATATTACATTGATAAGAATCATTTTAAGCTCAGTTTTATCCATTGGACTGATTTTACTGAGCCAGTTTTTAATTTTCCGGAAATGACCGGTTAACTATTTGTGAAAGTGGACGTTTACACCAAGCGCAAATATCTGGTATTGGGCCTGTTCTCGCTAACAGCCCTGATTATTATTATTCGCTTGTTTTACATACAGGTGATGGATCCCTCGTATAAAATTTCAGCTGACAATAATGTATTACGCAGGGTTGTAAATTATCCTGCGAGAGGTTTGATATACGACCGTAACGGGAAACTTATGGTCTTTAATCAGGCTGCTTATGATGTGCTTATTTCTCCGAGGGAAATGAAAGCCTTTGACACATTGGCGTTTTGCCGTATTGTTGGCATCGAAAAACAAGAACTCGCCAGGGAGATCATTACAGCTAAAAATTATTCCATGTATAAACCCTCACCGGTTATAAAACAATTATCTTCACATACTTATGCAGTTCTCCAGGAACAGCTTTTTAAATATCCCGGATTTTACATCCAGGCCCGCACCTTACGTCAATATCCCTCAAAAATTGCATCACACGTGATGGGCTATATAGGTGAAGTAAATCAAAAAGATATCGATGTAAACAGGTATTATGAGAGCGGGGACTATATAGGACAAAGCGGAATTGAAAAAGCGTATGAGGATGAACTCCGCGGGACAAAAGGTATCTCTTATATGATGGTGGATGTTCATAACATGATAAAAGGTTCCTTTGAACAGGGAAGGCTCGACACCGCAGCTGCAATTGGTAAAAATCTGACATCCACTTTAAATGCAGATCTGCAAAGCTATGGTGAGCGTTTGCTGTCTGGTAAGGTTGGAAGCATTGTGGCTATTGAACCTAATTCAGGTGAAATTCTTGTACTTGCCAGTTCACCCACTTTCGACCCTGGGTTATTTGTCGGACGCGAACGTTCAAAAAACTATATTAAACTACGGAACGATCCATATAAACCCATGTTAAACAGGGCTATCACCTCTTCATATCCTCCGGGCTCAACTTTTAAAATTGCCAATGCACTGATCGGTCTTGAAGAAGGTATTTTACAAACTGTCCGCTTCTCCTGTCAGGGAACGGTTTCCTCCCCTATCAAATGCACACACAGTCATGAATCACCACTGCCATTAATTTCTGCCATCAGGGAATCGTGCAATGCCTTTTTCTGGCAGGCCTTTAAGGCAGAAATCAATCATTACCCCTCCCCTGCCGAAGGATTGGAAGCATTCCGTAATCACCTTCTCGAAATGGGAATCGGAAGAAAGATTGGGGGAGATCTCTACTCAGAAACTTCGGGAAATATTCCAACAATTTCATATTATGATAAATATTTCGGATCGGGCAGATGGAATTCATTAACAATAAGATCTTTGTCAATTGGCCAGGGAGAATTGCTTTTAACACCATTACAACTTTCCAATATGGTGTCCCTGATTGCCAACCGGGGTTACTACATTGCGCCACATCTTGTCAGAAATATTCAGGATTATGACGGGACCCAAAAAGTTTTACAATTCGAAAAGCATACTGTTGAAACGGAACAGGAAAATTTCGAGATGATTGTTCAGGGAATGGAACAGGTTGTTGAATCAGGCACTGCCCGTTACTCGGCAAAGATCGATAGCGTGATAATTTGCGGCAAGACAGGAACTATTCAGAATCCTCACGGCGAAGCCCATTCTGCTTTTGTTGCATTTGCACCAAAGGTGAACCCGCAGATTGCTATTGCAGTATATATTGAAAATGGAGTGTGGGGGGCGCGTTATGCTGCGCCCATCGCCAGCCTGATAATAGAAAAATACCTTAGAGGTAAGATCTCGTCCAAAAGACAACATTTCGAAGATGCAATGATTAGTTCAGATTTAATTTCCACAATGAAGATAGTAACCGGCGATTGAAAACCCGAAATTCCATATGGCTTAATCTCGACTGGATATCGGTATTTTTTTACCTGATACTGGTACTGCTTGGGTGGATAAATATTTATGCTGCAGTTTATAGCGATGAACATCAAAGTATTTTTGATATGGGACAAAGATACGGTAAACAGTTAATATGGATCATCGCCGGAATAATCCTCGCTATAATGGTGCTTACAGTTGACAGTAAATTCTATGCTGCTTTTGCAACTCATATATATATTGCCACGATTTTGCTTCTGGTTGCAGTCCTGCTTTTCGGGAGAGAGGTCAACGGGGCCCGGGCATGGTTCGAATTTGGGAGTGTTGCGCTGCAGCCATCTGAGCTGGGAAAATTTGCGACTAATCTTGCAATTGCAAAATGTATCAGTCAGTTCGATTTTAAGATTCAGAACTTACGATCTATCCTAATTCTGATTGCATTAATTACACTCCCTGCAATCCTGATAATCATGCAAAACGACACGGGTTCTGCTCTGGTTTTTGCAGTATTTATCCTGGTATTTTTCAGGGAAGGATTATCGGGAATGGTGCTTTTCTGGGGATTCTCCGCCGGAGCACTTTTTGTTCTCTCCCTTCTCCTCGACGAGGTTAAGCTGTTACTCTTCCTTCTTATAATCTCTATTGCAGCTTATGGCGTTCTGCGTCAAAGTATTAAAGTAGTACTTACTGGAGTTCTTGCAATTGCCGGATCATATGGGCTATTGTGGTTTATTGACAGAATCTTCGGTTTTGGTAGCACACCTTTGCAGATATTGGTTCTTTCCGCGGCGATAATTGCGGTACTTTTTGTTCTCAATGGCATTATAGGTCATATAAAACAAGTCTGGAGTATTCTCTTGTTTTTTATTTTTGCTATATGGATATCGATGTCAGTCAACTACTTCTATAAAAATGTGATGGCAAACCACCAGCGCGACCGGATAGACCAGTTATTAGGGACCAAAGTTGATAAACTGAATAAAGGATACAATGTCAATCAGTCCAAAATTGCTATTGGCTCAGGTGGCATCCTTGGAAAAGGATTTCTAAAGGGAACCCAGACCAAATATAATTTCGTACCGGAACAAAGTACTGATTTTATTTTTTGCACAGTTGGCGAAGAGTGGGGCTTTGCCGGATCAGCATTTGTTGTCGGACTGTTTTTATTGATGCTGATACGGCTGATCACGCTTGCCGAACGGCAGCGATCGCAGTTTAGCCGTGTTTATGGTTACGGTGTAGCCTGTATACTCTTTTTTCACATAGCCGTTAATATCTCAATGACCATCGGACTTGCCCCCGTAATAGGTATTCCTCTCCCGTTTTTCAGTTACGGAGGATCGTCGCTCTGGGCATTTACGATCCTGCTCTTCATCTTCCTTCGCCTTGATGCCAACAGAACAGAAAATCTCCGATAATATTCAATAGAATTCCGGCAGCTGGCACCTGGCAGCTGGCTATGTGTGGAAAGTTTAAACCATCAACCATTCAACTGACTCGTCCTGAATTTTGTTTACAGTTTTATTGTTAATACTATATTTCCTTTTTAATATTTTATTTCTCATTCGTCTATTTAATGATTCTCTTTCTACGACGAAGTTTCAATTTGCGGCGCATAGAACAGTGCTATTTCAATTAACCTTTGCGGATGCGCCTTTATCGTCGGGGTCATTCTTCCCCGGGTGGCGGTCGCTATGCTCCCTTACCCGGGGCTACCAATAAAATGCCCTGACAGGGTAAAAAAATTGCATTGTCAGATTGTCGTCTGTAAACCGATGGGTCGTTTCCGATTATTCCAGACCAAATTGCCTCTTTCCCACCCTGCACAAACCTGAACCCATCAACTTATCAACCCATCAACCCATCAACCCATCAACTCATCAACTCATCAACCCATCAACTTATCAACTTATCAACTTATCAACTTATCAACTTATCAACTTATCAACTTATCAACTTATCAACTTATCAACTTATCAACTTATCAACTTATCAACTTATCAACTTATCAACTTATCAACTTCTCTGTAATATTTTTTTACATATATTATGATTTGTAGTTAATCAGTTTGTATTCAGCTAAGTAATTATCCAGGTTGCAAATATTGCATAACATTGGCAACTGTTTACGATAAATCAACCTGTACATATATATCACATAAATACAGTAATATAACCGATTATATCCGGTTACTTCCGAATAAAAACGGAAATAACCGGATATATTCCGACTGCTGGATTGAACATGAGATATTTTTGTTTTATTAATTTTTCGCTGCAAGGATTAAAAACATATAAAAATATTGTTACCTTGTGAAGGTTAAAAGTTAATAATTAGGGCAGGAAACTTCATTCATTTTTCAGGATTAAAGTTTCCCGGACAGGTTCCTAAACAAGTCAGCCAACATCAGAAATGTGACTGACAAAAGCGAAGCTGTGTCTCAAAGTAAAGATGGCAATCATCAATCGTTCTTATTGAAATTACTGATTATGAACTTTTAACTCAAATAATTCAAATGGAAACAATGAAATCAAATTTTGAGGCATTATTAATTTGTGCTGTTGCATTAGTGTTAATTAATTGCAAGAAAGATAATACGGAGACCCAAACTCCGATATGGAATTACTCCACCTTCACCGATGCCCGCGATGGTCACACCTACAAATACATAAAGATTGGCACCCAGGAGTGGATGGCTGAAAACCTGAATTATAAAACTGCAACCGGATCGTGGTATTCCTGGGAATCTGAAACCGAGGGTGCTAAATATGGACGACTGTATACATTGGAGGCAGCAAAACAAGCATTACCAGCTGGTTGGCATTTACCGACCGATGCAGAATGGAAACAATTGGAAATGACACTTGGAATGAGCCAGAATGAAGCAGATGCCATTAATTCTCGCGGAACTACGGAAGGCAGCAAATTAAAAGCAGCAAGCGGATGGAATGATAATGAAAACAAAACATCCGGAAATGGGACTGACGCCGTTGGTTTCACTGCTTTACCCGGAGGTATGCGTACAAATTCCGGCAATTATTTCGTAAATGGATGGTATGGCTATTGGTGGACTTCAACAGAAATCAATAATTCAATGGCTTGGCTAAGATATATAACATATGAAAGGACTCAGGTGTACCGGAATCAAAGCTTCAAGGAAGATGCTTATTCGGTACGATGTGTAAAAAATTAGTAAAAAAATCGTTTTTGTTTAAAAAAGGGATTAGTCACCAATGGCTCATGAAATTTAACAAATGAAATAAACTATCAAACATTCCGTGAAGTTTAAAAAAAATAAATTAGACCTAAGACCGATCGCTATCCTTCAGCAATAAATGATGGCTGAAGCATGCAAAATCATTCAACATATACCTGCGAATTTCTTTGTCATCGACCTTACAATATCTGAAAGTGCACATTAATATAGAAACTAAGTATAGTTTCGATTACCTTATAATCGGGGCAGGAATTATTGGTTTGTCAATTGCACGGGAACTGAATAAAAGATTTCCCCTTCAAAAAATAGCTATCCTTGAAAAAGAAAATGATACAGCTTTTCATGGCAGCGGAAGAAACAGCGGCGTTCTCCATGCCGGTTTCTATTACACCGCCGATACCCTGAAAGCACGGTTCACAAGGGAAGGAAATTCGCTGCTAAGGGAATATTGCTATGCAAATAATCTAAAAATAAATGAATGTCAAAAAGTTGTGGTAGCTAAAACAGAGGCTGAAGTTGCTGTGATTTTTGAACTTGAACGAAGAGGAATTGCGAATGGCGTTGATGTAAAGGTTATTGATCAAAAGGAATTGAACTACATAGATCCGAATGTCAGAACAAATCAATTTGCCCTTTTTTCACCAAATACAGCAACTATTGATCCTATTGAAGTTTGCCAAACCATTAAAACTGAATTAAAGGTAAATGGTGTCTGTTTATTTTTTAACGAAGGTTACAAAAAACGAATTGATGGGAATACAATTCTGACTTTAAAAAACAATATTTTATCTGCCGGAAAGATCATTAATTGTGCGGGATTGTATGCAGATAAAGTTGCAAATGATTTCGGTTATTCATCTGATTATACAATAATTCCTTTCAAAGGTATTTATTTGAAATATAACGGGAACCAAAATCCTGTCAGGATAAATGTGTATCCTGTACCAAATTTAAAAAATCCGTTTTTAGGCGTTCATTTTACAATTACTGTTGATGGTCATGTAAAAATAGGTCCAACATCCATTCCTGCCTTTTGGCGGGAAAATTATAATGGAACGGATAGATTTAAGATTAGCGAGCTTTTTGATATTCTCGGATGGGAAACTCAGCTTTTTATTAAAAATTCATTTAAATTCAGAGACCTTGCCTTTGATGAGGTTAAAAAATACAACAAAAACCATTTCATTAACCTTGCTTCTTCAATGGTCTCACAATTAGATTATAAGGGCTTCAACGAATGGGGCACGCCTGGCATCAGGGCCCAGTTGTTAAATAAAAAAACGTATGAATTGGTTATGGATTTTATAGTTGAAGGCGACAAAAGTTCAATTCATGTTTTAAATACTGTGTCTCCCGCTTTTACCTGTAGTTTTCCTTTTGCGAAATATGTAGTTGAGAATTATATTACAAATCTATAAATGATACCATCAAAAAGAATTCTTGTAACCGGGGGAGCAGGCTATATCGGAAGTGTCCTGGTCCGCTTATTATTAAACCGTAATTATAAAGTCCGTGTCCTTGACAGCTTGTTATTCGGAGGTGAATCAATAGTTGAATTGCTAAATAATCCGGACTTCGAATTTATTAAAGGAGACGTACGTGAGGAACAGATTTTGAAGATTGCCCTTAAGGATATTGATGCCGTAGTAAATCTGGCAGCTATTGTTGGCGATCCGGCTTGTGCTAAATCACCTGATCTGGCCAGGGAAACAAATTTTGAAGCATCCAAAACATTATATAAGATCGCAAATACTTTTGGCATTAAACGCTTTATTTTTGCTTCGACCTGTTCAAATTACGGGAAAATGGACAACCCTGACATACTTGTCGATGAAGATTCAAATTTAGCACCGGTATCCTTATATGCTGAAACAAAAGTAGCTACTGAGAATTTTCTCCTTAACCAGCCCAAAGAAAATGCCTGTAAGCCTACTTGTCTCAGATTTTCAACTGTATATGGATTAAGTCCCCGAATGAGGTTTGATCTGACTGTGAATGAATTTACCAAAGAACTGGCTTTAGGCAGGGATCTGAAAATCTTTGGCGAACAATTCTGGCGTCCTTATTGTCATGTAATTGACTTATGCAGGAGCGTACTTGCAGTAATTGAAGCCAGGGAAAAGAAAGTCTCTTTCAATGTTTTCAACGTTGGCAGTACAAGTGAAAACTATACAAAAAAAATGATAGTGGATGAAATCGTCAGGCAATTGCCAGGGTCGGTAGTGGAATATGTCCAAAGAAATGATGATCCCAGGGATTATAAGGTTAATTTTAAAAAGATCAATGAATCTTTAGGATTTGAAATAACCAGAACTGTGCCGGAAGAAATTACTCAGATTATAAAAGTTGTCCGGGAGGGCTTTTTCAAAAACCCGGATGACGATAAATTCAGGAACAGTTAAGTTTTAATCTTCAAAAAGTTTTTTAAATTATTCTCATAAATCCTTATTAAAAAAAGATGATAGTCAGGAATACGACAACTAATAATTCCCTAAACATATAATGAGAAGCAACGAAGAAATTATTGCATTTATCAGGAAAACTTTCAATCAGCCAACCGGATTTATCCCACTTCATGCACCCTTGTTTATTGGAAATGAAAAAAAGTATCTTGAAGAATGCATTGATTCAACTTTTGTATCGAGTGTCGGAAAATTCGTTGACCTCTTTGAAGTAAAGATTGCTGAATACACAGGGTCCAAAAAAGCCGTAGCTTGCGTCAACGGTACCAATGCCTTGTACCTGGCCTTGAAACTTGCAGGGGCAATTCAGAATGATGAAGTTCTGACACAACCGTTGACATTTGTCGCAACAGCAAATGCAATATCATATTGTGGCGCACACCCTGTTTTTTTAGATGTTGATATTGATACAATGGGTTTATCACCCAAAGCACTGTTAAATTTTCTTGAAACCAATACTGCTTTCAACCCATCAACTAATCAACTAATCAACTCATCAACTAACAGGCCTGTTACTGCCTGTGTCCCGATGCACACCTTTGGTCATCCGTGCCGGATTGATGAGATTGTTGAAATCTGTACCCACTTTCATATCCCGGTTATTGAAGACGCTGCCGAAAGCATTGGCAGTACCTACAAAGGGAAACATACCGGAACTTTTGGCAAAATTGGTATTCTAAGTTTCAATGGGAATAAAATCATTACCACCGGAGGCGGCGGGATGTTACTCTTCAATGATGAAGAATTGGCAGATAAGGCAAAACATCTGACTACACAGGCAAAGCTTCCGCATCCATGGAATTTTGTGCATGACGAGATCGGGTATAATTACAGGATGCCCAATATCAATGCAGCAATCGGTCTTGCACAATTGGAAAAGGCTGAAATTCTAAGACAAGGGAGACAACGATGTGCAGAATATTATTATAGAGAGTTAAGTGAATTAAATACAATTGATTTACCGGTTTGTTACGGACCAGTGGAGAACCATTCGTGGCATATTTTTCCGATAGTTATTCGTCCGGAAGCACGACTGTCTCGAGATGAATTTATTGAAAAAATATCAAATAAAGGTATAGGAGTTTCAGTTCATTATAAACCCATCCACCGGATGACCTACTACAAACAGGCATATAATTTGGATCCTCAGAATTATCCTAATGCCGAAAGAATATGGAAAGGGACGGTTTCATTACCCATTTATCCCGATCTTACTGAAGATGGTCTTAAGTATGTTTGTGAAACAGTCAAGTCGCTTATGAACAACAGACAGAATTATTTCTTACCTGGGGAAGCAAAGTCAGGCAAATCTGTGAATAACAATCTGTTGACAAACAACACTTTCGAATTGCCAAACGTAAAAAAAATCACATTACTATGAAAAGCCTGTTAAGAGACCTGCTTAAACAATATTTTTTGCCCAAATGGATAGTATTAGTGTACGATCTCTCGGTAATGGGTATAGTATTTATTTTTACGATCTATCTGGTCGCAAATTTTTCGATTCAAAAGGTTGTGCTTCACGACAGTTACCATCAGATTGTTGCAAGTGCCCTTATCTTTTTCGTAGTTTTTCTGACTTTCAAACCACACCATAATATTATCAGGCATGCAACCCTGAAAGATTTTTCATCAATAATAGCAGCCCATATTATCGGTTCATCAGGTTTATTATGGCTTTCGGTAATGGGAAGATATGATGCCAGTTTTGCCCAATATGCCATACCCTATCCTGTAATCATAATTCACTTTTTTATTTCCACATTTATTCTTCTTTTCTCAAGACTCTTTATTAAAGCCATTTACCATTTCCTGATCCTGAAACCTGAATTTGTTCAGAATGCAATGATATTCGGAGCCGGCAGATTAGGAATGATTGCCCGTGATGTCCTTGAACAGAATAATCAGTTAAACTATAATGTTGTTGGTTTTATTGATGATAATCCCAATCTGCATGGTAAAAGGATCAGCGGAATATCAGTTTATTCAGCGTACGAAGCTATATATCACGTAATTGCAAAGATGAGGGTCAAAGAGATTGTAATTGCGATTGGGCCATGGGAAATATCGCTTGACCGGAAACAAAAATTTGTAAATTCATGTCTGGAGAAAGGGTTGCAAATTAAAGAGGTTGCAGATGTTTCTTCCTGGATTAAGGGATCTATGGAAAAGGTTAAAATTCAAAACATTAAAATTGAAGATCTCCTCGGACGCGAGCCTATTTCAATAGATATAAATAAAATTTCGACTGGACTGATTGGTAAACGGATATTAGTGACAGGAGCTGCCGGATCAATCGGATCAGAAATCGCAAGAAAAATATTACTCTTTAATCCTGGAAAACTGATTCTTTTAGATCAGGCGGAATCGGCACTTTACGATTTCCACAATGAACTTTTGGCAACTTTTGGAATGATAGATGTTGAGGTTATTATTGGAAATGTATCTGATCAGAACCGTATGAGAAGAATATTTGAAAATCACCGGCCGGAAATTGTATTTCATGCTTCGGCATATAAACATGTACCGTTGATGGAAGAGCATCCTTACGAGGCCGTGAAAACGAATATCGGGGGAACAAAAGTTATGGCTGATCTTTCAATCGAGTTTCAGGTCAAAAAATTTGTGATGATCTCGACAGATAAGGCAGTTAATCCGACCAATGTTATGGGCGCCTCAAAACGAATCTGCGAGATTTATATTCAATCCCTTTCTCAGTTGAAAGGTATGAAAACTCAGTTTGTCACAACGAGATTTGGAAACGTACTTGGTTCAAACGGATCGGTGGTCCCTCTTTTCAAGAATCAGATTGATAAGGGTGGACCGGTAACAATCACGCACAAAGAGATTACCCGGTACTTTATGACAATTTCTGAAGCCTGTCAGCTGGTACTTGAAGCCGGGTTTATGGGAAACGGAAGTGAAATTTATGTTTTCGATATGGGTTCACCGGTTAGAATCTATGATCTTGCAGAAAAAATGATTTACCTTTCAGGTTTAATTCCGCATAAAGACATCAAAATTGTAGTAACAGGGTTACGGCCAGGTGAAAAGCTTTATGAAGAATTACTCTCCTCAAAAGAAAATTGCAAACCAACCCATAATGAAAAAATTACAATTGCTAAGGTAAGACAATACGATCATTACGAAGCCACATCAAAAATCATAGATATGCTTAAGAATCTCAGTTTCGAAACTGATGAAATGATTGTTGCGAGGATGAAGGATATGGTTAAAGAATTTGTATCACAAAATTCGAAGTACGAAATTCTGGACGAGAAAGTTGAGGAAATGGATTATAATAAGTTAGTTAATTAGTACGTTATGAAGGACCGGAAATGCCTTAAATGCGACATACAGCTTAATGGCCGGATCGACCAGAAGTTTTGCAGTGACAAATGTCGGAATGCCTACAATAACAGGCAATATGTTGAGTCGAACAATACTATCAGAACGATCAACCGTATTCTCAAGAAGAATTATTCCATTCTTACATCACTAAAAACAGAGGGAAAAACAACAACAACCCTCAGCTTATTACAGAAAAAAGGTTATCGTTTCGATTATTTTACCAACACCCGCACCACACGTACAAGCCGTGTCAACTATTTTTGCTACGATCACGGGTACAGGGAACAGGATAACAACAAGGTTATTCTGGTTAAACGTGATCTGAACGCAGATCTGGCTTCAATCTGACCCTTATTAGAATAAACACAATCTTAACAAGTCAGAGCCTAAATGGAATAAAAAACTAATGCAAGATCGAATCGTGGGAAAAATGCCACAGATTCTCAGATTTATATATTTAAAGAATAATTTTCGTAAAGCCGGTCGTTTCGACCGGCTTTTTTTATGCCTGAATTTTTCATCCGGAAATCAGACTGGTACTGATGAATGTAAAAATAATTTCCACAAAACCAATAAAAATCGAAAAGTCCAACCAAATTACAATCCTGAGATTAACGAGCTGAAAAACTGGGCTAAAGCCAAAAAAGCAAGTTAGAATGAGTATAAATTATTTACAATGTGTAATATTTTCTTTACATTATTGCAGTATTTGTAATAATTGTTTTACATTTACGGTCGAATTCATGTACTTCAGGTTAATTCGAGTAAATATAAATAGATAACGTAAACATATTTTACACTTAATGGATAATTATTTAATACAACACACTTCGACCAATAAGGTGGTTCTCCCTTCTGCAAAACTACACTTATTCTCCTCGTAAAAAAACTCAAAAATCATGAAACCCAAAATAATAATATACGGATTAATTTTTCTGATTTTTTCTTTAAGTTGCAATGAGCCATTTATTGAAGCGGATGCATTGACTCCCAATACAACAGGATTAAAATCAGCCTTGGTATCAACAAATCGTTATGTTTCAAAAACGGGGAAGGACACCAATCCCGGGACATTAGCATCTCCTTTTCTGACTATTCAAAAAGCAGCTACAGTTGCCGTTGCTGGAGACACAGTCTTTATTCGTGCAGGAGTATATCAGGAACAAGTATGTTTTGAAAATAATGGAACAATATCTTCAAGAATAGTTATTATGCCTTATCAATCTGAAATTGCAGTTGTTGATGGAAACAACTTCACAATTCCCGTAGGCGAATATGATTTTAGTGTAAAATTATATGGTAATTACATAACTATTAAAGGGATAGAAATTAGATATTCTCACGCATCAGGACTTTGGTTACACGGTAGTAATCAGATTGCAGATAATATTTATTCACATCATAATTATCAAAGCGGAATATTCCTGGATGGTAATAATGGAACTATTCAAAATTGCACAACCACATTTAATTGTCAAAATAATGTTGGCGGCATTGCCGTACTAAATGGATCAGGTATTTCAGCAGCACGTGCACCAGATTATCCAATGCTTAAAAATAACATTATCCATGATAACTGGGGTGAGGGAATAAGTTTGTTTGAATGCACTCATGGTACGATGCAGGACAATGTTTCGTATGATAATTGGTCCGCAAATATTTATATATCAGACGTTACAGACTGTTTGGTGCTGAGAAACTATGTTTACAATACTAAAGGCATGACCGGTGGTTCTCAGGTTGGGATATTGGTTGGTGACGAAAAAAACAAACCACAATCTGCAAGGGTCACGGTTATTAATAACGTTGTTTTCGGATGCAAGAGAAATCTTTATTGGTGGGGTAGCAATTTTGGAACAGGAATGACCGATTTTATTTTTGCCAACAACACCTTTGTTAATAGTACTTATTCCAATTGTGTACAACTAAATACAGGAACGGATGCAGGTGTTCAGTTTAAAAATAACATAATTTCACAAAACGCAGGATTGCTTCCAATTCTTCTGAATTCCGGAACAGGGAAAACCTTTTCTAATAATCTTTGGTCTACTGCACCACATGTATTAGCGTCCAGTAAAGGTGATGTTATTGGTGATCCAAAATTTATCAGCACAACTAATTTCAGGTTACAATCTGCAAGTCCGGCTATTAATGCAGGGACAAATATTGGGCTGACTACTGACTATTTAAAGAATGCGATAGTTGGCTTGCCTGATATTGGCGCTTATGAGGCTTCAGATGCACCATCAATTATATATTATAATATTCAGGTTGCTGATACTGCAACCAGGAATAATTGCGGAACAGGTTCAAAAGGGTCAACCGTGACTTATACTGTTGCAGCGAGTAAATACAGTTCCACAGTAAGCCAGGCTGATGCTGACAGCAAGGCCACTGCAGATCTTAGCTCAAATAAACAGGCTTATGCCAACACAAATGGTACCTGCTCTGAAACTCAAATACCTGTATATTACAATACCCAAAAATCTGCAACAGCGACTAAGAATGATTGCGGAACTGCTTCTACAGGCTCAACAGTAACCTATACTGTCGCAGCCAGTAAATACAGCTCTACTGTTAGTCAGGCTGATGCTGACAGTAAAGCCACCACCGATCTCAACACCAATAAACAGGCCTATGCGAACGCTAACGGCACGTGTACAACCATCCCGGTCTTTTATAATGCCCAGGTATCAGCAACTGCAACTAAAAGTGATTGCGGAACCGGTTATACGGGTTCAACAGTAACCTATTCAGTAGCAGCAAGTAAATACAGTTCTACTGTAAGTCAGACCGATGCGAATAGCAAGGCTGCCGCTGATCTTACGGCAAATAAACAAGCATACGCTAATGCAAATGGCATATGTACTGCATTACCTGTATTTTATAATGCCCAGGTTTCTGCAACTGCAACGAGAAGCGATTGCGGAACGGGTTATACAGGTTCAACAGTAACCTATTCCATAGCAGCAAGTAAATACAGTTCTACAGTTAGTCAGGCAGATGCTGATAGCAAAGCTGCTGTAGATCTTAGTGCTAACAAACAATCTTATGCAAATGCAAATGGTACCTGTACAGCAACACCAATTACGATAAGTTCGGTCACCCCAACTGTTTACTATAATTATCAAAGATCAGTCATTGCAACCAAAGATAATTGTGGAACTGGCTACACAGGTTCAAAAGTAATCTATACTGTTGCAGCCAAAAAATATAGTTCAACTATAAGTCAGGCTGATGCAGACAGCAAGGCAGCTGCAGATCTTACTGCGAACAAACAAGCCTATGCAAATACCAAAGGCACCTGTACACCAATAAAAAAAGTATATTACAGAAGGCACTAATTTCAAATATTAATACTTATTTCCAGATAACAAAAATGTAGTTTCAGTCTAAAAGTTCCTGTTTAATTAAAATCAGGTTTTACCAGAGATGGCTAAAACCTGATTTTGCTTTTATGGGTGATAAGTCATATATTCCCGAACCTCCTGATAATCAATCCGTACGATTTTTATAGCCAAAATAATTAAAAGAACTGAGTAATTTAAATCCGCCATTTTCACTCTACATACCGCTTGATGGAAGCGGTACCCCATTAGACATCGAACTTTTAATGAGAGTGTAGTGGATCATATCCTCAAAAATAATCTATTAGTCTACTGGTATCATAACCTGATCTTGCCATTAAATGACCACCACCCATACTGACCCATTTTCCTGTTCAGGTATTTGCCAAATTTCGATTCAAATGAGTCGATTGTCTTTTCAAGGTCAATGGCACCGGATTCCCAAACTGCATCCCGGATCGCAGGGATTGTATTACGCGGTTTCAACTGGCGAAAATTCGGAATTAACCCTGATTTCCACTGAGATTTTAGGTAAATGGCTTAGTATAAGCGGGAAAAATATTTTCAATTGAGATAAAGAATTAATGTGATACATGTAATAATTGTTTTATATTTACGATCTAATTAATGCAATTCAGGTTAATTATAGTAAATATAAATAAGTAATGTAAATATTTTTTACACATTATGGGTAATTCTTTAATACAAAATACTTTGACCAGTAATGGTAATTCTCCCATCTGCAAAACTATACTTATTCTTCTCATATAAAAAATATAAAATACAAAAATATGATACTTAAAATTCTCATGTGCGGATTAATTTTTCCGGTTCTTTCTTTAAGTTGCTATGAACCATCCCTCGAATCAGTTGCATTGGCTCCCAATACAAACGGATTAAAATCAGCTTTGTTATCAACAAATCGTTATGTTTCAAAAACGGGGAATGACACCAATCCCGGAACTTTGGCATCTCCATATTTAACTATTAAAAAAGCGGCTACCGTTGCCATTGCTGGTGACACAGTGTTTATTCGTGCAGGAGTATATCAGGAACAGGTATGTTTTGAAAATAATGGAACAATATCTTCAAGAATAGTTATTATGCCTTATCAATCTGAAATTGCAGTTATTGATGGAAACAACTTTACAATTCCGGTTGGAGATTATTATATTGTAAAATTATATGGTAATTACATAACTATTAAAGGGATAGAAATCAGATATTCTCGTGCATCAGGACTTTGGTTACATGGAAGTAATCAGATTGCAGATAATATTTATTCACATCATAATTATCAAAGCGGAATATTCCTGGATGGTAATAATGGAACTATTCAAAATTGCACAATTACATTTAACTGTCAAAATAATGTTGGCGGCATTGCCGTACTAAATGGATCAGGTATTTCAGCAGCTCGTGCACCAGATTATCCAATGCTTAAAAATAACATTATACATGATAACTGGGGTGAGGGAATAAGTTTGTTTGAATGTACCCATGGTACGATGCAGGACAATGTTTCGTATGATAATTGGTCCGCAAATATTTATATTTCAGACGTTACAGACTGTTTGGTGCTGAGAAACTATGTTTACAATACTAAAGGCATGACCGGTGGTTCTCAGGTTGGGATATTGGTTGGTGACGAAAAAAATAAACCACAATGTGCAAGGGTCTCGATTATTAATAATGTTGTTTTCGGATGCAAGAGAAATCTTTACTGGTGGGGTAGCAATTTTGGAACAGGAATGACCGATTTTATTATTGCCAACAACACCTTTGTTAATAGTACTTATTCCAATTGTGTACAACTAAATACAGGAACGGATTCAGGTGTTCATTTTAAAAATAACATAATTTCACAAAACGCAGGATTGCTTCCAATTCTTCTGAATTCCGGAACAGGGAAAACTTTTTCTAATAATCTTTGGTCTTCTGCACCAAATGTAATAGCAGCCGGCACAGGTGATGTAATTGGTGACCCTAAATTTACCAGCACAACTAATTTCAGGTTACAATCTGCAAGTCCGGCCATAAACGCAGGTGTAAATATTGGGTTGGCCTCTGACTATTTAAAGAATGCAATCGTTGGATTGCCTGATATTGGCGCATATGAGTACTCAGGTGCCCCATCAATTATATATTATAATATCCAGGTATCTGCAACTGCAACCAGGAGCAATTGCGGAACCGGTTATACGGGTTCAACGATAACCTACACAGTTGCTGCCGGCAAATACAGTTCTACGGTAAGCCAGGCTGATGCTGATAATAAAGCAACTACAGATCTCAATTCAAACAAACAAGCTTACGCTAATGCAAATGGTATCTGTACAGCTATTCCTGCATATTACAATACCCAGGTATCTGCAACTGCAACCAGAAGCAATTGCGGAACCGGCTATAAGGGTTCAACGGTAACCTACACAGTTGCTGCCGGCAAATACAGTTCAACGGTAAGCCAGGCTGATGCAGACAGCAAGGCCACCGCGGATCTTACTGCAAATAAACAAGCCTATGCAAATACCAAAGGCACTTGTACCAGGGTATATCCGAGATGGCGTTAATTTCAATTACTATAATTTAATTACGGATACCAAAATGTAGTTTAAATCTAAATGTTCCTGTTTAATGAAAATCAGGTTTTTACCTTAACCGGCTAAAACCTGATTTTGCTTTTATGGGTGACAAGTCAGATATTCCCGTAACTCCTGATAATCAATCCATACGGTTTTTAAAGTCAAAGTAATCAAAAGATCTGAGTAATTTAAATTCCCCATTTTCACACAACATACCTATTGATGGATGCTGAACCCCATTAAACATTGTGCTTTTTACCAAAGTGTAGTGGATCATATCCTCAAAAATAATCTTATCCCCTTGCCTCAGTTCATGATCGAACGACCAGAAACCGATAAAATCACCAGCCAGGCACGAATTCCCCCCCATTCTATAAGTGGGTTTGGCTTCAATAACCTCATGATATGCACTGCGAATCCCAGGCTTATAAGGCATCTCGATACAATCGGGCATGTGGGCTGTAAATGAAACATTTAAGATAGCGGTTTTAATACCCTTATTGACGACAATATCAACAACTTCTGATACTAAGACACCCGTTTCCCATGCAAAAGCACTGCCAGGCTCAAGAATGACCTCAATACCATTCCAGCGATTGCGAAAATCTCTTAAAATATTGATTAGTCTCCCGGTATCATAACCTGCTCTTGTCATTAAATGACCACCACCCATATTTACCCATTTTATCTTATTCAGGTATTTGCCAAATTTCGATTCAAATGACCCAATTGTCTGTTCCAGGTCAACAGCATCAGATTCACAAAGTGTATGAAAATGTAATCCCTCAACACCTTCCGGTAATTCATCGCCTAACTGGCCGGCCAAAATTCCCAGCCTGCTTCCCGGGGCGCACGGATTGTATAGTGCAGTCCCAACCGGTGAAAATTCCGGGTTGACCCTGATTCCCACAGAGATTTTAGGTGAATGGTTCTTAACAATCGGGAGAAACCTCTCCAATTGAGATAAGGAATTAAATGTGATATGTGAAGAATATTCCATAACCTCAGAAAAATCTGACAGCTGAAATGCGGGAGAATAAGTATGGGCCAAAGTCTGCATCTCTTCAGCTGCCAACCTTGCCTCATAAGCACCACTTGCCGCAGCTCCGGTAATGTATTCTCTAATAACAGGAAAAGCCTTCCACATCGAAAAGCCTTTAAATGCAAGGATTATATTAACCCCTGTCTCTTCCTTCAAAGACTGGATCAACCGAAGGTTTCTGCGAAGTAACCCTTCTTCAATGAGATAACACGGAGTCGGTACTTTTGAAAAGTCAATTGACATATATTTATTAAAAAAAATCAACGTAAAATTATTGCTTTCACTACCCTTCTTCCAATGCGCTGATTAATAACCTGAATAATATCGTTACGCATCATAAACAACTCATTTCGAACTATTGAAGATTTTAGATGAACATAAAGTGTCCCGTCTTTGATGTAAATTGACGAAGTAGCTCTTGCAATTTGTTTCCCGATGATTGATTCCCATAAGTTAACCGCTTCTATTTCTGCAATTTTGTTGTCAAAATGTGCTTCTTTTAGATACTGCCTGATCGCACTTCCTACGGACTGAAATTCACTTCTCTTCATGGAGATACATTTTATTAATTCATTACAGTGATTTGCCCGGATGAAACAAGGAAAATTTTATAATCTGCACCGGCAACCTCGCGGAATATACCATCCAGATGCTCGCGATTTGTATCAGTAATAAAAATCTGGCCAAAGCTACTGTCCGACACTAACTTAACAATTCGTTCAACCCGCGAACTATCGAGCTTGTCAAAAATATCATCAAGCAGGAGAATAGGTTTTACCATATTAACTGATCTGATAAAATCGAACTGCGCAAATTTAAGTGAAATCAGAAAGGTTTTATTTTGTCCCTGGGAACCTAATCTTTTAATCGGGTAATCATCTATTTTCAGGTCCAGGTCATCCTTATGAATTCCAATTGATGTATACTGCAGAACACGGTCCTTATCAGCCGATTCGTTAAGCAATTTACCAAAGTCCTGATCTTTTAACTGCGACAGATATTCAAGGCTCACTTTTTCGTTACCCTGACTGATAAAGTCGTAATAATTCTGAAATACAGGAAGTAGTGCGTTTAAAAACTCAACTCTTTTGCTGTAGATTTTTTCACCTGTAAAAATAAGCTGTTCATTCCACACTTCCAGACTATCGTTATCGAACTGATGATTTGTCCCAAAAAACTTTAAAAGATTGTTACGCTGAAGTAAGGCACGGTTGTATTTCAGCAGCCAATCAAGGTATTGCCGGTCATATTGTGAGATCACACTGTCCATAAATCGCCTTCGTTCTTCACTGCCTCCCTGAATCAGGATAGAATCGGAAGGAGAGATCATTACCAATGGGAGTAAGCCAATATGTTGGGACAACCTTTCATATTCTTTTTTGTTACGACGGAAAACTTTCTTACGACCCGACTTAAAACCGCAATAAATATCTTCAGGCTCGCCCCCCACATCGTATTTACCCTGCATCACAAAAAAATCTTCTGAATGACGAACGTTCTGATTATCCGGAAGATTGAAACAACTCTTGCAATATGACAGGTAAAATAAGCAATCGAGTAAATTAGTCTTACCTACTCCATTTTTCCCAATAAAGCAATTCAGTTTTGAAGAAAATTGTAAGTCAGCCTGAATAAGGTTTTTATAATTAATAACAGCGAGATTTCTGATAAACATCGGAGCAATTGGATTAACTGATACAAATTTAACTAATTTTTTATGACTAAAGATGGCTGTGGTTTAGTAAAAACGGTTACTTTTGCATTCAAATTGAAAAAAAGCAAATTTTTAGAGACAAAATAACATGAGCAAGGAAAAGACCCCAAAACCAATTGAGAATTTAGTGGAAGTTGAACACGCTTTAACAACTGCTGAAAGATTTTTTGAGACAAATTCAAAAATTATCACTATAATTTTCGGAGCTACTGTTGTTATAGCCCTCATGCTGCTTGCCACGCACCGGTTTTACTCACTTCCGAGAGAGGCTAAAGCTAAAGAACAAATGTTTGTCGCAGAACAATATTTTGAAAAGGATTCATTCAATCTTGCTATCAATGGTGACGGGAACTTTCCCGGGTTTCTGGATATAATAAACGACTATGGAAGAACAACATCCGGTAAATTGGCCAGATACTACACGGGGATTTCAAATCTGCACCTGGGCAATTATCAGGAAGCGATTGATTATCTTGAGAATTTCAAAAGTGATGACATTTTGCTCGGACCAATTGCTTTGGGAGCAACCGGAGACGCTTACGCGGAACTTGGGAACAAGGAAAAAGCAATTAAATTGTATATTAAAGCTGCAGAGCTTAACCCCAATACGTTTACTTCACCTGTTTATTACCTGAAAGCGGGAAATCTATATGAAGCCACTGGCAATAAGGAGAAAGCACTGGATGCGTATAAAGTTATCAAGGATAAATATAACGAAACCGAACAGGGAAGAACTATCGATAAATATATTGCGCGGTTGAATGCGAAGTAGGTTGATAAGTTGATAGGTTGATAAGTTGATAGGTTGATAAGTTGATAAGTTGATAGGTTGATAGGTTGATAGGTTGATAAGTTGATAGGTTGATAGGTTGATAAGTTGATAAGTTGATAGGTTGATAAGTTGTCATTTTCATCGGGGTTGTCTTGTCCAGCAAGATTCGAAATTTCATCGGGTCTAAGCCGCAGAGCGGCTACATATTTGTAGCCCCGGGTAAGAGAGCGAAGCGAACGCAACCCGGGGTAAGAAATGATCCCGATGATAAAGGCGCATCCGCAAAGGTTAATTGGAATAGCACTGTTCTATGCGCCGCAAATTGAAACTTCGTCGTAGAAAGAGAATCATGAAATAGACGAATGAGAAATAAATTATTAAAAAGGAAATGGAGTATTAACAATAAAATTGTAAACAAAATTCAGGACGAGTCCTCTCCGTATCTCCGGGGAGGATTTTTTTGATCGAAATAAAAGTGGAAGGAATATTAGTTTGGAATCCCGGCAGGGATTCTATTTGGGTAGAAAGGATGGTACAGAGAGAGATATTGTCCGTTGGCTGACGGACAAAACAATTCAATTTCAATAATTATTTCTACCCACATTTAGAGGTTGTATTAAAAGTTTTTTTACCACACATAGCACAAAGAAAGCACAAGTCACACAAAGCTAATATCTTGTAATTAAGCTATTTGTGTCCGTCAGCTGACGGATGTGTGAAACCTTTGTGTCCATAGTGGTTAATTTTTTTTGCTTTTAATACAACCTCATGCACATTGTATTTCATTTAGTATTCAACCGGGACAAAAAGGTACTTCTCGTCAAAATCAACCTCAAATTTCTCTAATAATTGCAGCATAAGGGTTTATTATCTTTCTCATAATAAAATTTCAAACAACTTCAACTAATTCATTATTAGCCATATACCATAAATATCCCTTGCAGGAGACATATCCCATTCTTCTAAAATCAGTGAGATATCCCTGCACCTGATTAAAATCTTTCCCCGATTTTACTCCTGTTTTATAATCAATAACCACAAGTTCATCATTTTTGATCATCACCCGGTCCGGCCTGTGTCGTTTATCGTCACCACGCAGGATATCCCTTTCGTTTAATACTCTCCAATGGCCACTAAACCATGAACGGAAAGGATCACCGGCTAATATTCTGACTATCAGTTTTTGATATTCCTCACTTGTTTTTGTGTCTATCTTACCTTCTGAAACCATTCGTTTACATGATGAGGAGATATCTGCCACACTGGAAATTCTTTCAAACAATTCATGTAATAATTTCCCGTGGCCAATCTTTTCGGCTTTTGAGGTATCGTACAAATCAAGATAATTGTCACTATGGATCCTGAGTTTTATCCTGTCACTTCTCATTTCAAGTATCAGGCGATCCGGTTCTTTACTTTCATAGAGGTGAGATTGTGCAGTACGAAGCACTTTCCTCATTTCGCCAAGTTCAAATACTTTATTTTCAAAATCATAATATTTGGTAAGGTCTATATATTCCAAATTGTCAAAATGATCAGTCAATGCCGGATTTTCCATCACACTTTGAATTAAAGATGATATACTTCTAAAAGGAGTATTTATTTTCGTAGTGTAAGGACAAAAGACAAATAATGAGTTAACAGCCCTTGTAAAAGCAACGTACAGGAGGTTTAAATTATCAACCGAGCTGTAAAGCATCTCCTTAAAATAGGCTTCGGAAAACAGGGTCCGTTCCAATACGCTTCCATAACGTACCAATACTAAGTCCATCAGGTTAAAAGGTGCCTTTTCGGGGTGGCACCATAGATAAGGCTCTTTATTTGCCTTTGGAACAATTTCCCAGTCGCAGAAAGGAACAAAAACTGTATGAAACTCGAGTCCTTTTGATTTATGAATAGTCAGGATTGAAATAGCATTCTGATTTCCGGATAGTATTATGGTCTTTTTGTATCCTGATGTTTTCCACCATTCGAGGAAACCGGAAGTTCCGCCAGCTTCGTCCCTACCATACTGAAGCACCTGATCAAGGAAGGATTCAAGGTAAACCAATTCCACTTTAATATTTTGCAAACCAAAGTCTTGCGCAATACGACAGGCTAATTCAAACAATGGTAAACTAAGCAGTGATGAATCAAAGGAATCATTGCCGGCAACCGGCAACCACGACTTGAATAATCCTGGGATCAGCTGATTAACAGCAAACGAGGAGTGAAATTGCTCAGCCGACGGAGCCTCTGACCCTTCGATTAAGGGAGCCAGGTAGTTAAAATAGCAATAAATAAGGTCAGCAATCACGATGTTATTTTCGGAACAAGCAAATAAGGTAAAAAAATTGAGGATAAATTGAACAACAGGTGACTGTCCAATGATCAGCGAATCATTGGAAATCACATCGTAACAATAAGGACTATCGGTATTGTTGATTTTCCGTTCAAGTAACGCGTTAGCAATCAATGCACCATCACTTTTATCACGGACAAGGATGGCAATATCTCCAGGTCTGACACCGTTTTCCTGCACAGTTTCCAGGAGGGTAATCATTTCAGCTAACGCCAGCTGGCGAAAATCGCTCTTTTTTCTGCTTTCCTCATTTTTGATAAATTGTACCCTGACATATCCTTCTGTTGGAATCTTACCTGCATATTTCTGATAATGATCAGAATAAACTTGTTTAATAATCCCTTTCATCCCATTTAGCCCATCGAATGTTTGTCCAGATCCCGCTAATGAAGACTCGAAATCGTCGTTTAATTGCCTTGCCGAATCCCTGAATAAGATATTATTGAAATCAATTACGCTCTTTGAACTTCGCCAGTTAATATCAAGAGAAACTACCCGTGTGCCAATAGCCCCCAAATCATTCTCAACCTGAGATGTCAACAAATTCCAGTCGCCGTTACGCCAACGATATATGGACTGTTTAACATCACCAACAATAATGCTCCGATCTCCTTCAGCTAATGAATTCTCAATCAAAGGCTTAAAATTCTGCCATTGCAATCTGGATGTATCCTGAAACTCATCCAGCAGGAAATTATGGTACACTGATCCCACCTTTTCATATACAAAAGGGGAATCGCTACCTGATATCACTTTACGCAATAATTGTGTTGAATCGTTAAGTAAAACAAGGTTTTTCTCTGTCGATACTTCATGAACTTTCAAAGCAATATCGGTGAAAAGCCCAAAGGAGAAAAGGTGCGTAAGGATTGCCTTTGCTGAATTGGCAAAAACTCCTTCCCTCTTTATAAATTCGATTGAACTGACCAGAAGATTATTTAATCCGGCATGATAAACAGCAGCGATTCTATCTTTTAATTCAGAATTATCAGTTGCTTTAGACCAGGCATCGATGTTATTGCAGGCATCAAGCGTACGGGATCCGGGTATATCGGAAAACCCTCCTGCGAGTTTATTAAAATGGGTCGCAAATGATGATTTCCCGTATTTAAAATCTTCAATGTTCAATCCCTGTTCTGCAATTAACTCAAGTCCCTTTTTTCCAAAATTTTTCAGTTCGCGTTCATAATTATCTGATAATAACTGCAGTTCCTGGTTATACCTAATTAAATAGTTTTTATCGGATAGTTTTTGCAACAAAGGTCCGCTGAATAGCTTAAACTCCTCATTAAAAATTTCCGAACCGCGTCTGATAAGCTCTTCCCGGAAATTCCAGTTCCTCCCCTCCCGGAGGTTCTTTTCAGCATATTCAAGCATCCAGTTCTTCAAACCGGTATTATTATCCATATCAAGAAACAAGCGGTCGACTGCCTCCTCAAGCACTTTTCCATAGTCAAGTTCGGTACGATACGACGCATTGAGCCCCATCTCACGTGAAAAAGCCCTGATTACACGCTGAAAAAAACTGTCGATCGTACTTATTGAAAACCTTGAATAGTCGTGAAGGATCAATTTCAATATCTTTGCAGCCTTAAAGCGAATCTCATCTTCACTCTGACCGAACTCTGCTTTAAGAAATTCAAGATGTCCGGAAGGATTTCCGGAGGCAAGAGCCGAAAGATCTTTCAGAATCCTGTCTTTCATCTCACCGGTAGCTTTGTTGGTGAATGTCACGGCAAGTATATTTTTATAAGCACCCGGACGTTTGAATACCATTTTCAGGTATTCACGCACTATCCGGAATGTTTTTCCCGATCCGGCAGATGCTTTATAAATTTCGAGTGATGACATGTAGAAAATGAAAAATGAAAAATGAAAAATGAAAAATGAACAATGAACAATGAAAAATTTAACCTAACCATTCGGTTTTATGTTCCTTATTCTAATAAACTAAAGCGGATACGCAAAATACCGTTTTCGAAAGTAGATTAGACCAATTGAAACATCCTCACCATTGTCTGATTAAGAATATTTTCTGCCGCATGCATCTGAGGATCGAAACTCTTCATAATTTGTTGTGATTTTTTATAAAAGTATACAATTAACACTGAAAAAAATGGTGCCGGATTTATAAATTTCCGGGCATAATGCAACAAAGAAAATATAACTTCGTCCTTTACTCAGAAATCAGATAAATTGGGAAAAAAGTACATCAATATTCATCAGGATTTGCTCAACCGTTGCCTGAATAATGACCGGAGTGCGCAATTTGATATCTACCGGCTCTACTACAGGTCGATGTATAATTCAAGTCTGCGAATTGTCGGTTTACCCGAAGAGGCCGAGGATATAATGCAGGAATCATTTCTTACCGCGTTCCGAAAGCTAAAGAGCTATGGGGGTGAAGTTAGTTTCGGTGCCTGGTTGAAAAAGATCGTGATCAACAATTCGTTGGATGTTTTGAGAAAAAGAAAGATAATCTTTGAAGAGTTATATGCTGAGCTACCTGTTGCGAGCGAGCCTGAGCCGGATCAGGAACCAGAATCAGGGTCTTTCACCGTAGAAGATGTTAAATCTGCTATAAATTCATTATCTGATGGTTACAGAGCTATTCTTTCATTGATCCTACTGGAGGGATACGATCATGAAGAAGCAAGTAAAATTCTTGGAATAAAAAATGTGACCTCCCGAACCCAGTTTTCGCGTGCACGATTGCGACTTAGGGAGATTATTATAGACAACAGAAAAAAACAGAATAAGGAAATAATTTATGGATGACCTTGATAAAATATTAATAGAAAATCGCTTCGAATTCGAGTCGGAACCGAAAGAGGGGCACTTTGAACGCTTTTCAGAAAAACTCAGGCTACAGGAATCCAAACGTAGAGGCTTTTATATTTTTCCTTTCCTGAAAGTTGCATCTATACTTATAATTATCTTGTTATCAGCCAATATCTATCTAAGTTTCAGAAATCGGAAACCTGAAGCCAAAGAAACAAAACTTGTGGTTAGTGATCTTGGTGAGGCTACAATCTACTATACCTGCAAAATTAATAGCGGAATACGTAACCTTGAAAAGATGGCTGCAGAAGGAATCGGATCCAGGATGGAAATCGTTCAGATTAAAAATGAACTTTCCGGGATGGACAGTTTGTTTGTAACCCTTCAGCAGGAGTCCATATCAAATCCAAACGATGAACGTATCATCAATGCGATGATTGAATATTATCAAACCAAACTAAATATTGTGAATACTATTAAAACAGATTTGGAAAAAGTAAAACAATTAAAAGTAAAAAATCATGAAAATCCTGAAATTTAGTACATTAATCTTATTTGCATGGTTTATATCCATGAACGTTAATGGTTCGAGAATCTCTAAGAACATCTACAAAAACTTTCCTGTAAACAAGGTTCAGAAGCTGGACATTAACAATAAATACGGAAATATTTATATTGAGAACGACAGGACAGATTCGGTGATTGTTTCAGTGGATATCTGGGTTGAGGGGAATATAGACAGGTCTCAACGATTGCTGGACAACATCAATGTCAAAGTGAACCTGGATGGAACCACGGTTGTAGCCGTAACCACTATCGACAATATGCTTAATGGGAATAACGAATTCAGCATAGATTATCATATATCACTTCCGGCAGACCGTGACCTTGTTGTGGTACAGAAATATGGATCAGTAAACATGAAAGACCTCTTCGGAAAAGGGACTTTTGAAATCAAATATGGCGAAATCAACGGACAAAAACTTCTTTCACCGGATCTTTCGATGAATATCGCCTATAGTAAAGTCAAAATTGAACAAATTAAAGATCTTTCATTAGTGTTACATTATTCTAAATTTCAACTTGAAAAAGGTAATAATCTGAAGGTAGAAACACGTTATTCAGGAATGACAATCGGGGAATGTAATCAGATTGAAACAGATTCCAGATATGATAACTATAACATCCTGTCAATAAATATTTTAACAATGAACTCAATGTATACAGCGACAACAATTGATAAATTAAACTCCAAACTAAGCCTGATTAACGGTTATGGCGGGTTTACTGTCAGGATGATTCCACCGGGATTCGAAAGCATTACAATTGAAAACAAATATGCCGGAATAAAACTGGGAATTGCCGGGGATGCATCATACAAGCTTACCGGTAAGTCACGCTATAGTGATATAAAACATCCGGAAGGCAAATTAAACAAGGCTCACGAAAATGCAAGCTACGAAGTGCATGGTACCATCGGTAATTCAGACAACCCTAAATCTTCGGTCGATATCCTGAGCAGTTATGGGAATGTCATTTTAATACCGTAGCAGAAAAAGGCAGAAGGTTAACAGGCAGAAGGCAGAAGGTTAACAGGCAGAAGGATGAAGGTTATCAGGCAGAAGGCAGAAGGTGACCCGTCCTGAAATAGGGTTACAAAAAATTCAACAAAAATCAGGATTATGATCCAAGTAGATTTGGACTATTTTTGAATTTTAGAATTTTCAAATCGTAAAAACTATTGTCAATTAAACAGTAGTTCGTAAATTTGGGGAAAAATAAAGTTTTATGAATATTTCAGCCAAACTTCTTGTATTTATCTTGCTTGGTTTGACATGCATTTCGCAGGTATCTCAAGCTCAACCATTTCAGATTAAAATTACTCTTGATGGACTAAAAGATACAAACATTTATCTTGCACACTATTATGGAAGCAAAATACTTAGGATTGATTCCGTAATGCTTGATAAATCAGGTACCGGACTGTTCAAGTACAAGGAGAACAGAATCTGCGGTGTATATGTAATCTATTTAAATAAAGACAAATACTTTGATTTTTTATTAGGGGCAGATCAGCAGTTTTCCATCCATACCTCGTTTGAACCTCTTGCCAATCGTATTTTTAAAGGAGCCGTAGAGACAGAAGTATTTCAGCAATACCAGGATTTTCTCTCCACGCAGCGGGTTACACAACAAAAGTTACAGAAGGAGTATAATCTGCATAAAAACAATCCCGATTCCGTAAAAATTATCAGTGCAGACATAGAGGCATTGAACAAAGAAATGGAGAATTACTGGGAGAAAAAAGCGTCGGAGTATACTGGAACTTTTTTTGCAGATTTTCTTCGTTCAATGATTTATCCCCGACCTGCTCCTTTTGATCCACCTGCAAACTGTAAAAATCCTGATTCGTTAAAATGGGTAGTAAATTACAGTTTTATGCGGGATCATTACTGGGACAATTTCAATTTTTCACAACCCGGACTTATAAGGTCACCATTAATTGACAGCAAGCTCGATACTTATTTCAAAAATAATATTTTACAAATTCCTGACTCGTTTCTTCGTCCTACAATCGCCCTGATTGAAAAGGCGAAGGTGAACGAGGAAATGTATCGCTACATTTCATTGCAGAGACTCAATGACGCTGTTACTTCAGAGGTGATGGGGATGGATAAAATGTTTGTTGAGATTGCCGAAAGATATTTCCTCAATGGAAAAGGGAACTGGCTTGATACGGCTGCAATGGCCAAGGTCAAGGAGAAAGTGAGGGTGACTAAGCCCAACCTCATCGGAAATCTCGCTCCCGAGTTAAAACTTCCTGACTCAGAAGGGATGTATTACAGTCTGCGCCAGATGAATTCCAAATATACTATCCTGTTATTCTGGGAACCCAGTTGCAGCCATTGCAAAAAAACCATTCCGCAACTTTACAAGGATTTGTACCTTCCTTTTAAAGATAAGGGGGTTGACATTTACGCAGTAGTCACTCAAAATAAGAAAGATGAGTGGTTGAAGGCAATCAGTGAATATAAGATTTTCGATTGGACAAATGTATGGGACCCGGCACTCACATCAAATTTCAGGAGTCTTTACGATGTTTTCAGCACTCCTGTCATTTATATCCTCGATCCTACAAAACATATTATTGCCAAGCGTATTGATGTTGATTCGGCGGTTAAATTTTTAAACCACCTGATGGATAAGAAATAAATTTTATATTTGGGTGTTGCTGTCCTTATTCGGTCCTTTCTATGATCAGATGAAAAAATTGTGGGGAAAGTATTTATTTTATCATGATTAATGCTTAACTTAATAGCATAATAATCTAATCCTGTTTAAAAATGGCAAATACTTATACACAAGTTCATATTCAAGCAGTATTTTCAGTTCAAAACCGGGATTGTATAATAAAACAAGTATAGAAAGAAGAATTGTACAGATATTTGACAGGAATTATTAGAGAAATTTGAGGTTGATTTTGACGAGAAATACCTTTTTGTCCCGGTTGAATACTAGTGAAATACAATGTTCGTGTACCGTTAGGTACTAAATGTCGGTAGAAAGAATGATTGAAATTGAATTGTTTTGTCCCCGTCCGGGACAATATCTCTCTCTGGACCATCCTTTCTACCCACATACAATCCCTGACGGGATTCCAAACTAATATTCCTTCCATAATTTGACATCTCTTATACTAGGTATTCTTGAAAATATTTTAACCTTATATTTGAAAAAATCATTTTATATTAAAATATCCCCCACAACAATATTGTCATATCCCCTTTCTTTTCAATTTTTTATAATCCTTTATATATATTCCAAATCCAGTTCAGCAAAACAATCAAAATAACTGATATCGCAACCCTCTTCCTTTGTAAAAAATGTTCTGTGCCGACATAAAATTTATATAAAGTTGCCTTATCCCTGATAAGGTCGTATAGAATCCAAACCGGAGATATAAACAGGACCGCTACTAAAATAAATCCGAATGGATTCCAAAGGATAGCACCTGAAATATCTCCTTTTAAAACTGACAGAACCGACCTTGTTGAGCCACATGAAGGACAGGCCAAACTTGTAATACGTTTAAACAAACATACCCCAATTTCGCTTTCGTTGGTGACTATACGATTGTAAGTAATTGCAAGCCAAATGAAACCTATTGCACAAGCCGCTGATAACAACACGTACAGCCTGTTCCTGTTCATGGGTTAATAAAGGAGTGGCTGTATTTTTTCCATATTCTTCTGTCTGGTCACACCCATAATCAAAAACCAGTCAACTATAGTCCAGATGCCCAGCCCACCACAAGTAAGAAGTTTGGCAAAACCAAGTCCTGTATCCCCAACAATAAAACGATCGATACCGAAATGGCCGACTAAAATGGAGATGATTAAACTTGTGGTTGGATCCTTCAATTGAAGAGTTGAAATCATTGCCCATTTTGAATCGTCAGAAGATATGAGTTGCTCTCTGATACCATTCAACTGATAGCTTTCAAAATACCTGGCATTGGCCATGACAAACATGTCGACTTTTTGTGCTTCCATCTTACTTATTTTTTAGTTGTCCTACTCATCTGGCTTTTCGGTAACGCCCCGTTTGACCCGTGGTTTCTGAATTTCTGATTCAGATATTTTGTGTCTAAACAAAGCTATTAATTATAATCTAATTAATGACAAAAAATCCGATTATATTTGTAATATTCGACAAGTATAATACGACTAACCTGACAATAATCCAATCTACTTGACATTGAAAGAGGAATTTATAGCATTGATCAATAAGCACCAGGGGATATTACAGAAAATCTGCAATATTTATTTCTTTCTATCCTTTATTATTTTAGCAATCTGGAGGATCAGTATTCCCGATAAAGCTCCGATAGCCCAGATTGATATAAACTCAACTGCCCTGACACTTCCGTCTGAAATAATTCTGGAATAATTCCCGATTGAAATAATTAAGAGCATAGCTGTAATTCCAATTGTCCATTTTTTCATCTTTATAGTATTAATTACAACTCGTCAGGCTTTTCGTTTTCGCCCCGTTTATTTAAGTGGTCGCTGGTCTCCACAATATATTGAAATTATGAACCCGCATCAGGTTCGTCTTTTAGAAAATAATCTGCATACGATTCAGAACAATCTGACCAAATATAATATTTTTCAGAAAACAATATCAAAATCTTTTCCCAATTACCATAAATTCGAAATGTCAATCCCTGAGTGAATTAAACGTGTGAGATCCCAGGGATTGTATGTGGGTAGAAAGGATGGTCCAGAAAGAGATATTGTCCCGGACGGGGACAAAACAATTCAATTCAATCATTCCTTCTACCAACATTTAGTACCTGACGGTACACGCACTTTGTATTTCATTTGAAAATGACATCTGCAAAATCCATAAAGTAGTTTCAATCTTTAAGAAGCAGGCTATTCACCATCACGAATATGATATGCCACAGGTCCACTGTGTACTGGTTTATTGAGTGGTGGCATTTCCCAGGGCAAACTTGTTTTAATTCCCAAAAGATTATATAAATGACTTTAGTTTATTCAAATAATAAATTACTGTCCGGCATTTGTAATCACAAAATCATTATTCCCTTTTGATTTGAGATTATTTAATGAAAACATAATCCTGGTAATCCCTTCAGGCCAATATCTTTTTAATCCACTATCAGTAACCTGTTTAAACTCAATCTTTGGTGTAACAGTTCCTGGTTTACAATTTAATATCAAGGTAAATTCCTCGCCCCTGAGCTGCAGGGTTCCAGGAGCAATTTCTGATACTTTGCAGCAAGTAATTAAATTTAGTATAGTAGGCTGGCCGGTAATCCTGTTCAATTCATAATTATCCTGTATAGAAAATTTTTTGCCCCTGTCGAGTCTATATGTCCTTACCCATTTTCTGACCTCAGCTTCTGCAGGATAGGCTCCTGAGATATCAGCAGAAAAAACTGCCCTTTTTGCATCAAAGTTGAAGTTGGTGTTTTTTGCCTTAAATTCCCTCCCAGCCTTCTGATCAACTCCATTAATTTTTGGCACATTATGATACTGAGACTGCATGGTCCAAATCTCATACCGGCGGTTGCTGAATGTCTTAGCGGTGTAGGTTTCGCGGCCGAGATCAATCAGGCATGGTTTCCCGTTAAAGTACATCACGCAACTCCCTATATCATTATGGTTGTGGCTTTCAGCATTATGTCCGCCTTTAGCTGCAAAGAAGAATCCATCACATGAACCTTTTTTATCCCGCGCCCCGGCAACTTCTAACTGAGGCAACCAAAAATCTCTTATCAGTGCATTCTCTTCAGGGGCATTTTCAATTTCCTTCAGATGTAACAACTGCATAATTTGTTCATCAATTTTGCCTTCCGGTGTAACCTCTCCCCATTTTTGTTTTTTGGCCAAAAAAACGCCGAACTTTGACATTACAGTATCGCCGATATCTTTCCCATATCGATAAATAATTTCAGGACAGCTCCCGGTTTTTGCGTCTGCGTCTGCAAAATTTATAAAATAGGGATAATTTATATAAGCTTTATAGATGTAGCTTCCCATATTTTGAACCAGCTGATTTTCAAACACATCAAATTTACCTTTTGTCGCCCGCCTCAGCAGATCCAGGTTTTGATATAATGATGCTCCAGCTTTTCCCCAATAGGATGGCCCTTCGTCGCAACCGCCATCATCAGGATAATCATTCACAAATTTATCCAGCGATTTTATTACCTTCTCCACACCTTTAATCTTTTTATCCTGGTCACCTTCCAGGATCAAAATTGCAGTGAGAATATTGTGATTCGTCCATGGATTCCAGTTGTTTACTGTACGATTGCCTTCAAGTCCCTGCCAAAAAAAATCATTTCGTTCGTAATACGGAATAACAGCTTTTTTCATGATTTCATTTTTAAGCCTTTTGGCTATCAGAGGGTGAATTTTATCAAATTCATCTTTGAATAAAAACCAGGTCCATGAAAGGATATTGGTAATCTCACCAACACCAAGATCAATAAAGGGTTCATCAGCATCTGGCAAACCATTTGGGGCTTTTTGTGATGTCAGGTGGGCAGACCAGCCCCACCAGGTTTGTTCACTGTAAAACCAAACACCATTAACGATCTGGTCAGTAAATCTTCCATTTCCTTCCACCAATTCGCCCATGACCAATGCCACAAGGGCAGCGCGGGGTGCAGCATAAACTTCCTGCCTTCTGTCTCCAGACCGGATAATTTCAAGGTAATCAGTTGCCTTAACCGATGGCCAGTTATAACTAAGGGCTTTCTCTGCTTCCTGAATGTATTGTTTTTTTAGTTTGTCAGGTAAATTATTCCAAAATTTACGCTCTTTATAGGTTGGAAAATTAAGTTCCGAGAAATTCTTAATTAAAACATTTTCCAGATCGATTTCTTTAGCTTTTTTTTGCAGAATGTCCCGCTTTTCAAAAGAAAAGCTGGTGAATGCAAAAAGACTTAATAAAAGAAAAATGGATAATTTCAGCATGATATATCAGTTTAATTGGGTATGCTACGAGAAAACTTTAAACTTACCATATATTTGAAGCTTTAATAAATTCAATTTTTATCACTGACGGAGAAAGCAGTTTCGCAGAGAAAAAATCAGAATGCTCTTAGTAGTGTCGATTTTTGCTTGTTAAATTCTGATAAAAGGCATTTTTACTATTTTGGCCTTTAATTGTTTATTACGTACAAGAATATAAATTTCAGAACCATTGTAACTGAAATTGTTATCGATATAACCCATTCCTATTCCTTTATCAAGTACCGGGGACTGGGTTCCGGAAGTCACTGTTCCAATAATAGTACCTGACTCATTAACAATCTCATAACCATGACGTGGAATCCCCCTGTCTATCATCTCAAATCCCTTTAAGTGGCGACTTACCCCATTATTTTTTTGTTCAAGAAGCAAATTTTTATCAATAAATTCCTTCGTGTCTGTAAACTTTGTTATCCAGCCAAGCCCGGCCTCTATCGGTGATGTAGTATCATCAATGTCATTCCCGTAAAGACAATAGCCCATTTCAAGTCTGAGCGTATCGCGAGCTGCGAGACCAACCGGTTTGATCCTCTCTTCCTTTCCCGCATCAAAAATTGCATCCCATACAGGTTGAGCAAATTCGTTATAAAAATACAGCTCAAAACCTCCCGCACCTGTATACCCGGTTGCAGAAATAATTACATCATCAATACCTGCCAGTTTACCTACCTTAAAAGTGTAATATTTGATTGCAGAAAGATCTATCCCGGTCAATTTCTGTAAAATCTTAGTTGCTTCAGGACCCTGGACAGCCAGCTGGCTGATCCGTGCCGAGGCGTTCTCAAGCTCTATTCCCATATCATTTTGTGAAACAAGCCATTCCCAGTCCTTCTGAATATTGGATGCATTTACAACCAATAAATACTTCAGTGGTTCAAAACAATAAACAAGCAAGTCGTCAACAATACCACCTTTGCCGTTGGGAAAACACGAGTATTGTGCCTGACCAGGAAGCAGAACAGAAACATCATTTGTAGTTACTTTCTGAACAAACGATAAAGCATTGAGGCCTTTAACCCATATCTCACCCATGTGGGATACGTCAAAAACACCGGCACCATTCCTGACCGTCATATGTTCATCCTTAATTCCGGAGTATTCAACCGGCATTTCAAACCCTGCAAAGTCAACAATTTTTGCATTAAGCTGCTTGTGAATCTCGTAAAACGGAGTTCTTATCATTTGTATTGTGAATTAATATTTTTTCATACTGCTAAATTAAATATTTTGACGTGACTTAGGCAGAAAAATTAACTCTGATATAAATAAAAAACAGTAATTTTGATTATCAAATAATGATCAGTTTTAAACTTTAAAAATTCTATGGCCTATACCGATTTAAATTATCTGAGAACAATAACTGAGGGCGACGCTGCCACCATACGCGAAATAACCATGCTCTTTATTGAACAGGTTCCCGAATTCGTCACGAATTTAAAAAAATACCTCGAGGAGAAGAGGTATGCAGAACTTGGCAAGGAAGCACATAAAGCTAAATCTTCCGTTATGATAATGGGAATGGAAAGCCTGGGTCACGATTTAAAAGCACTTCAGCTGGCAACTATTAGTGGAACTGAGATAGAAACTTATGCCCGGCATGTCAGCAGATTTGAGACGGAGTGCCTTATTGCAGTTGAAGAATTGAAGCAAGAGCTCAGCAAAATGGAATAATTCCGGTTATTCAGGAATCATTTTTAAAATTTCCTCCGCAAATCCATAAGTAGCCGCGGCTACTTCATCTACACTTTTTGAAGTAAGGTTGCATGCAATAACATGTTCCCCGGCATCCGGAAAAGGCTGGGCCCTTTTCATCGATTCAGGTGTGCTTACCTGTCTGTACATTTTTAATGCTGCATTCACATCAATTTTTTCATCCTGATGCTGCTCATCTTTGTAGTAATATCCCAGAAACAGCGGGCACCTTACGTTTGCAAAAACTTCATCTCTCATGGTAACATCTATAAGTTGCTGAAGATAGACTGTTCCTTCTGCCCTGTAAGTGCAATACCAGTATTTACATACCTCTGATGCCGGGTCATCCTTTGTAACCCGGAAATTTCCCCCAAAATTTAACCTCGCAATCTGTAATCCCCACGGTTTTGACAAAAGAAAGGAAGCCTTTTGTCTCAGTCTGATATTAGGTGAATACAATATTAAGCCGAAAACCAATTCCGGGAAGTCAGCTGCAAGCTTGATTGCAAGGGTCCCACCGGTTGAAGTTCCCATAATTATAACCTTTTTCCCTAATTGCCTGGCGATTGCCAGCGCTTGCTTAGCTGATTCGTAGAGACGGAGAGGTGTCATATCGATCAAAGGGTTTTCAGTTACCAGTCCATGTCCTGCAAGCCTGGCCAGATAAGCATTACATTTATATTTCTTTTGGAAATCTTCATTTATAGGAAAACCTTCCATTCTGCTTGCAGAAAAACCATGCAAATAAAGGAGTACAAACTCTGTAGGAGTGTGAACAGAATCATTCGCCCAAACAATCTTAGCTTCGTTACCAGGGCGGACTTTTTCAATCGTTTCCAAACGGGCGACATATTCGCTGATATTTCCTTCAATAACAGGAAGTTTAGTGTTTAATACAGGTTCAGGCATTTTAGGACCTAAAAAATAGGCAGCCACAAGGAGAATTAATATCCCCGAAATAATTCTGATTGTTCTCATTGAATCACTTTATATCATTCATCAAACCTAATTACTGCGGTTCTTTTCCGGCCATCCATCAGTATCTCCAGTTCATGGCTGAACTTCACATGCTTTACATATTTCCCTTCCCATATTAATTTCTGATTCTCCAGTATATCAAGCCTGACAAAGCCCGAACTGTTAATTTCAGGTACCGAAAAATAACCGACATTCATGGAAGTCACATTGTGGAAAAAATGGGAACCGAGGGAAGCATCAAGCGGATAGTCAGGTAATCCCATCTCAACAATCACCTTGGCATTATTGATATTAGCCCAATTTACCGGTATTCCTGTATATTCATCCCTTGTCCCCCACCGACCGGGACCGATCAAAACATATTGTTGATTATTTGGATTAAATGTTTTATTTACTTCAGCAATCTCGCAGGCAATTTCATGGGTCTTCGTTTTGTCAAAATTTTTAATATCTACAAAAACTACGTCTGAAATGCCAGACAGTCTACCATTTCCCATTCCTCTGTTCGATAAAAGCAAAAGCTTTGACAAATCAAGCGAACCAATATCAATTTTAATATCCTCCTCACGTCTGATCAACGGTTTTAGTTGAAGAAGATAAAAAGTTGGCCATCCGTTCTCTCCGCTGTTCAGATCGAGTGCAAATTCCATTTCAACCGGAGAGCCCATTGCCTGCTTGAAAAGTTTCATCATCAATATCAAAGAATCGGAAAGTGGAACATGTTGATATTCAAGAATATTAGCAAAGTTAATTACCCTGGGACCACGGGTTCCTATTCCAGGAGTGATATAGTCATTTTCTACGCTATATGTTGAGGCGCAATGGTCAAGCGTTCCATCTTTCTCGGCTTCAGCAATTTTATATCTTCTGATTGCTGCCATCTCGCCTTCCATAGTAAGGTCGAAACTGCTATGGGTCATGTCAATAGCGTAAAAATCACGTTGTGAATCGCGAATCTGATCCTGAACTGAATTGTTATTCAGTGCCGGGTATTTTGGACAAAACCTGAAAGCTTTTTCACCGCCAACAACAGCCTGTCCTAAACCAACGGCAATAACTGCAAAACCATCATCAGGTTCCATATATGAGTAAGGATAGTAATTATATGACTGTGCTACTCCGCTTATATCGGCATAGAATTTATTATTGTGTTCATGACCGACAACAGGTTGAATGATAACTGCCATCTTCTCCTCTTCAATCTTATAATTGATAGCGTTAAAATATGCTCTTGCATCATCACTAAACACAGAAGCATAAACAAGTTTGACTGCTGTACGAAGTTGTTCGAACCTGACATTTTCGTCCGGGTGGCTATTAGGAATCAGATAGGTTGAATAGACACCTGAAAAAGGCTGAAGCAGCGAATCCTCGAAAAGTCCGGACGATCTGACTGCGAGCGGACAGTCTACCTGTCGTACATATTGCAATAAACGTTCCCTGAGGGTACTGCTCAGACTTGATTTCAAAAATTCGTCAACAACTTTCCTGTAATCGGTCTGATGATAGGCAACATCATACAGATCATTGGCTTCCAGAAATTTATCAAACTCAATTGCTCCAATTACAGATGTTGCAGGCATCCTGATATTGATGCCTGGAATTAAAGCCTTCATATTGATATTCTCCACCAGATTGCACATAAAAGCGAGACCCCTCCCCTTTCCACCGAGCGATCCGAGTCCCATTCTTACGATATAGCGGTTACCGTTTAACAGCAGAGGATCGAAATTTATGATCCTTCCGCGATTCTTTTTCTCATGTACATCTGCAAGAACACTCAGGCAGATTTCCCTGATCTTTGAAGGGTCATCAAATTCTTCGGTTTTATAAGGGATAAGCCTCTCTGCAATATTTATTTCACCACGTGCCATAAGCCAGGTCGAAAAATCGTTGGATTTCCCGTGATAAATCAACGACTCTAATGGAATTTGTCCGATAAGCTCTTCAAATTCATGAAGATTTTTGGCAATACCAATTTGTGCTCCATCACCATCACGGAAGATAAAATCACCAAATCCTAAATTGGCATTTATAAATTCATTAATGTCGTGTGAAAGGGTATCAGAATTTTTATTGATAAATCCGGCCTGAATTTCAGCGGCCCTCGCTAAATTGGAAATGTCATGCGATTGTAATAATAAGGGGATCGGATAGGGTAGGTTCTGCTTTACAAATTTAAGAAGTTCAATACCGGCGTCCTCGTCATTTTCACCGTTTCGTTCAAATTTAACATCTGAAATTACACATAGCAGATACTCCTTATATTCGTGAATCACCTCCAATGCATCAACGTATGTACTAACTAACAATACTTTAGGACGTGCCCTATATTTAAATATTTTATGAAGTTCATCAGTAGATTCGTCTGAAACCAATGCCTGGGTCTGAGTCATCACACTCGCAAAAAGTAGCGGCAGGTAACGTGAATAATACTGAATGGAGTCTTCAACCAATAAAATGATTCTCACTCCGCCAAGCCTGGTATCTTTTGCAACATTTTTCTTATCCTCTACATACTTGATCATTGCCAGAAAGACATTCGAATTTCCGTTCCAGACAAATACCCGGTCGATAGCAGGTATCTTCATAGCAGCATTTTGAAAGAACTTTACATCGCTGTTATTGTTGACAAGTAACAAAATTGGGATACGCGGTTTGGCAGTATTGATTTCTTCGACAATTTTCAGCGGCATTTCCTTGTCCACTCCAGCCATTATGATGGCAAGATCAAAATGCCTGGTGTTAAGTATTTTGTATACATCTTCCTCTGTATTTACACTGGTAAACCTGGGTGCAGCATACAAGTTTAACTGAAGATATTCCCCGAATATCTTGTCTGAGAACTGCCCTTCCCTTTCAATTGCATATGAATCATAAAGAGTTGCAAAAAGCAGTACCTCTTTTATTTTATTGGGCATCAGCTCCTGAAAAATATCCCTATCGGTCTTTCTTCTTTTATAAATATCTGATATTGAAATATCTTCAAACTTTTCCATAAAATAATATAATCGAATCTTTAATCATGTTACCCCGGTATAAAGATTGAAGGGTTGATTGCCCAGTTATTCTTTGTCATTAGCTTTAATCCTTATACGCTTTATACCTCTACATTCTTTCCGGCCCTATCTTAAATCGTACCCAAACGGGTAAAATGCGAGGCGCATTAACTTAAAATGTTGCAATCCAAAAGGGATTCCAATGATTGTAATACAAAGCAGCAGTCCAAACAGAAGTTCGATAAGTGCAATCCAAATTCCTGCAAAGATCATCCATATCAGGTTAAAAAGGAATGATATGACAGGAATTGACCCACCTGTAGGAACAACTTCCCGTCCGAAAGGTGCCAGATGGGCAATTCCAAGCTTCATAGCCTGCAATCCCCACGGAATTCCGATTACCGTCAGACATAATAAGAAACCACCCCATAGGTAACCCAGACAAGTGAACAACCCTCCGCAAATCAGCCAGATTACATTTCCAATTAACCGCATAGCGTTAGATTTTAATTCTGAAATTAATATCTGCAAGATACAATTATTTATGCAATTATAAAATCACAGAACCGGAACTACATATTCGGAAGTAAAGTCTGGTGTGGGTCGAAATGCCAGGTACCTACTGGTAATAATTGTCATATCAGGTTCAGCATCTGATCCCAACTGATGGCATTTACCCTACCCTGAAGTTAAGCAGAAACAACTTCTGTTAACTTTAAATAGAAAAGGTATGAAGTTATTTTTAATAGGCAGTTTTCCCTTCAATCCAGCTAATGATTTTGTCGCAATCAGGTTTGTCTTTTGGTAAGGCAAATCCTACAAGTCTGCCTTGTTCATCAACCATGAATTTCTGAAAGTTCCACAGCACTTCAGTATCTAATATTCCATTCAGCGACTTGGTTGTCAACCACTTGTACAATGGATCAATATCGTCACCCTTAACTGAGATCTTTGACATCATTGGAAAGGTGACACCGTAATTAAGGGAGCAATATTCCTTGATTTCGGCATTTGTCCCAGGTTCCTGGTTATTAAAATTATTGGCAGGAAAACCAATAATTATAAAATTGCGGTCCTTATATGATTCATACAGTTTTTGAAGCGCTCCATATTGCGGGGTTAACCCACATTTGGAAGCCGTATTGACAACTAGCACCTTCTTTCCTTTTAAAGCAGAAAGGTCGAAAGCCTTGCCATCCAATGTTGTAGCTTTGAAACCGAAAAATGTACTTTTCTGTGCCGATACAACCGAAACGATCAACATCAATAAACCTGCAAAAAATATTCTTTTCATCTTAAAGTTATTGTAATTGTCTAAACTTAAATGTTCAATCATGCATGAATAACGATTAAACTTCCGGAATGTTCCGGATAATGAAAATGAAGATGATAACTTTAATTTTAATTTGATTAAAAATTAGAAAATAAAATATTACATTTGACAAAATATGTCAAAATAAAATTACTCAAAATGGACAGCATAGGTAATACCATCCGGAAATTGAGGGATGAAAAAAGATTGCCTCTAAGGACAGTGGCAGCACATCTTGATATTGATCAGGCTATTTTGAGCAAAATAGAACGTGGTCAACGTCGAATCAGCCGTGAACAGGTTGTAAAACTTGCAGCGTATTTTATGGTAGAGGAAGAAAAATTATTGGTCGCCTGGCTTTCAGACAAGTTGGTTTGTGAAGTCGAAGATGAAGAATTGGCTTTTAAGTCACTGCGGTTAGCTGAAGAAAAAATGGCCTATCTCGTTCATCAAAAGACAGATAAAAAAACGATCTTAAATACTATCAAAACTTATTTTGAAAAGGAGGTAAATGTCAGTAAAGCCTGGTTATTCGGCTCTTATGCACGGGGCGACGATGATTATAAAAGTGATATTGATTTGATGATTGAAGTACCGGAGGATTCTAAATTTTCGCTGTTTGACCTTGTCGAAATTCAATACCAGCTGGAAAAGCTGACACTTAAAAAAGTAGATGTTGTAATGAAAGATGGGGTGAAACCGCATACTATGGACAGGATAATACCTGATTTAAAAATCGTTTATGAGAGATAGCAGCATTACCGGAAAAGAACGGCTTGAGCATATAAATCAAGCCATCGCTGACATTGAGACTTTTATAAAGGACGCTTCAAAAGAATCATTTTTAAGTGATCCTGTATTAATCAATGCGACCATGTTCCAATTTGCCATTATCGGCGAAGCCATCATATATGTTGATGATGATTTACTTGCCAAATATGAGTATCCCTGGTACCAGGTGCGAGGTTTCCGGAATTTTATTTTGCATGAATACCATGCTATTGAGTTCAGGATTATTTGGGAAGCTATAATTAAAGACCTGCCTGAAATGAAAAAGGTAATTAATCAAATACTTGCAAACGAATTTTAAAAAGATGCCAACACTTCATTTGCTGAAAGTTTATAAGGGGTATGAAGACAAATTAAAAAATTTGAAAATTTTGAATAATTAATATCCGTTGATAACTTCTTATCCCGACAGGTTAATCAGTTTTTAAAAAGTTATATATTTGGCCTCAAATACTCTTTGAATATTTTATGGAACAGTACATTGTTTCTGCACGAAAATATCGCCCCGACACTTTTAGTTCGGTTATCGGCCAACCCTCGATTACCTCGACATTGAAAAATGCCATACGAAGTAATCATCTTGCCCACGCCTATCTTTTTTGCGGTCCCAGGGGTGTGGGTAAAACCACGTCGGCACGTATTTTTGCCAAAACAATCAATTGCCTGAATCCCGGAACTGATAATGAACCATGTAACCAATGCGAATCGTGTTTGTCATTTGCCGAAAATCGTTCCTATAATATTCATGAGCTCGATGCAGCATCAAATAACTCTGTTGATGATATCCGTTCGTTGGTTGACAAAGTGAGGATTCCACCTCAGATTGGAAATTACAGCGTCTATATTATTGATGAGGTGCACATGTTGTCACAGCAGGCTTTCAATGCGTTTCTGAAAACCCTTGAAGAACCGCCGGCACATGCCATTTTCATCCTCGCAACAACAGAGAAGCACAAAATTATACCTACCATTTTGTCACGTTGCCAGATATATGATTTTAACAGGATTACAATTGCTGATATTGAAAAGCATCTTGGTGATGTTGCGAGGAAAGAGAATGTTAATGCTGAACCTGAAGCACTGAATGTAATTGCCCAAAAGGCCGATGGAGCCATGCGCGATGCGCTTTCTATCTTCGATCAGGTAATCAGTTTCTGCGGGGCAAATGTCACATATAAGGATACTATCGCCAATCTTAATGTTCTCGATTACGACTACTATTTTAAGTTGACAGATTGTTTCCAGAAAGGTGATGTCCCTGGTACATTAATGATATTCAGCGAGATATTGGATAAAGGGTTCAATCCACATCATTTTATTATGGGACTTGGCCAGCACTTTCGTGATCTTTTAATAAGCCAGGATGTTGTAACTATTCAGCTATTAGAAGTAGGTGGAGAGATTCGTCAAAGATATAAAAAACAAGCTGCAAGTTGTTCGCAAAATTTTCTGATTGGAGCACTACAGCTTGCAACAGAATGTGATATCCAATTCAAATCATCGTCTAACCAACGTTTTTTAGTTGAATTGACCCTTGTAAGGATTGATCAGCTGGAAGAGTTGTTAAAAAAAAAACAGTAGATGATGCCCTTGCGACACTCTCCCTATTACCAATTTTTTCCGGAATTGATCCTAATAAAAACGTAAGTCATTTAACTACTGCTACTTCTGCACAAACCTTAACTCAATTAAAGAAAGTCACCCCCGATTATCCAATTGGACAACCTGCGCCCCGGCGGGTTACTGATCGTGACTTTGTTTCAACTCCATCCATTTTGGATGCCCTGAAGGATGAACCTGATAGTGAGGAATCAGACGGAATTGCTGAAATTAACGAAAACAGATATTCCGGCAATTATAAAGAAAATCCATTTTCGCAACAGGAATTACAGGTAGCCTGGAAGAATTTTGTAGCGAATATAGATGCTCCTCAATTAAAATCTGCGCTTTCTGCCCGTGAGCCAGGTCTCACAAACAAATGGCTGATAGAGTATGAACTTGATACAGAAATTCAGCTTAACCGGCTTACTTTCGATATTAAACCGAAACTGCTGGCTTTTTTACGCCGGCTTTTTGAAAATGATGCTATAGAAATTCTTTTTATTATATCAACCGACTCCGGTCAAAGACCGGGGATACCTTATACGGATTCTGAAAGATGGTCTTTGCTTGTAGATAAGTATCCTGCACTGTCCACCCTAAAATCAAAATTCGGACTGGATTTTGAACATTTTTGACTTTCAATGTTTACTTTGTAGCAGGTGTATCTGTCAAATGAACCGAGTAATCACTAATTTTATTATATATATTTGATTATCAACAATTCGTAAAATAAAACCTGTTCAATGCAAAAAATTAAAGTGCTTAATCCCGTAGTGGAACTTGATGGGGATGAGATGACGCGTATTATCTGGAAAATGATAAGGGAAAAATTGATTCTCCCTTATCTGGATATCGATATTAAATACTATGATCTTGGGATTGAGAATCGCGACCTTACTGATGATCAGGTTACAGTTGATGCTGCGTATGCAATAATAAAGTTTAAGGTCGGTATTAAATGTGCCACTATTACTCCTGACGAAGCACGCATGACTGAATTTGGCCTTAAAAAAATGTATAAATCTCCCAACGGAACAATACGGAATATCCTTGACGGCACTATTTTCCGTGAACCGATTGTTGTGAAAAATGTGCCGAGACTAATCCCTCAATGGACTGCCCCGATTGTGATAGGCCGGCATGCTTTTGGAGACCAGTATCGTGCAACAGATATCGTAGTTGACCGCCCGGGAAAGTTAACAATGACTTTCACACCGGATGATGGCTCAGAAGAACAGCATCACGATGTTTTTCATTTTGAAGGAGCAGGCGTGGCCCTTTCAATGTATAATACTGAAGAATCGATAAGAGGTTTTGCTCACAGTTGCTTCAAAATGGCACTTATCAAAAAATGGCCACTCTATCTCTCCACCAAAAATACGATTCTGAAAAAATACGATGGTTATTTTAAAGATATTTTCGAAGAAATCTTTAACAATATTTACAAACAGAAATTCCTTGATGCCGGTATTACCTACGAACACAGGTTAATTGATGATATGGTTGCCTCAGTCTTAAAATGGAGTGGTAACTTCATATGGGCGTGTAAAAATTATGATGGTGATGTTCAGTCAGATACTGTTGCTCAGGGATTTGGTTCACTTGGACTTATGACTTCTGTTTTAATGACCCCTGATGGTGATGTAATTGAAGCTGAAGCTGCTCATGGTACGGTTACCCGCCATTACAGAGAGTATCAGAAGGGGAAACCGACCTCAACGAATCCGATTGCTTCAATATTTGCATGGACCAGGGGTCTTGCTTTCCGCGGGAAACTTGATAATAACCAGTCACTTATCGATTTCTCATTGGTACTTGAAAAAGTTTGCATCGATACTGTTGAATCCGGGAAAATGACAAAAGACCTGGCATTATCAATCTATGGAAATGATCTGAAACCAGAGCATTATCTGACTACCGAAGTATTTATGGAGGAATTGACAAAACTGATGAATAGTAGAATGAGTATTTAAACTATATAGCTATGATAAAAAAAACTATTGAAAAGGCTCTGAATGAGCAAATTAATGCTGAATTCCACTCAGCTTACCTTTATTTATCGATGTCTGCTTTTTTTCATTCGGCCGGGCTTAGCGGTTATGCGAATTGGATGAGAATTCAATATCAGGAAGAGCTTGCCCATGCCACGAGATTTTTCGACTTTGTAAATGAGCGTGGCGGAAGAGTTCAGCTAACTCCTATCAATGAGGTAATGGTTGATTTTTCGGGAATTGTTGACGTTTTTGAAAAGACACTTGAGCATGAGCAAACAGTAACTGGTCTTATTAACAGATTGATGGATATTGCTGCTGAGGGGAATGACCATGCAACCAAAAGTTTTCTGCAATGGTTTGTCGACGAACAGGTAGAAGAAGAAGCTAATGTTGAACAGATTCTTAACAACCTCAAATTAATTAAAGGTGAAGGTCAGGGATTATTGATGATGGATCGTGAAATGCAAACAAGGGCATTTGTTGATCCGTTTGCAGCAATAAAAGCCTGATATTATCCGGTTTTCTGCCATAGAAATCCCAGGACATTATACTCATAATTTTTACTGAATTTGCCCGATAGCGGGTGAATATGTGTTGGTGTGTATATATTATTCATTCTTCCGTCAGGGTGTTGTGTTCTCATTTTCCCCGACGCCAACTTCAGTTACGGCCTGAAGTTTTTTATATTTTTAAAACATCAATTATTAATAAAGTGTTGCACTAATAGTTTCAAAAATAAAAGTTTGCACTGTGTTGGTATTCTTAATTCAATAGATTTCGCTACCTACATCTTTTGAGTTACATTTGTAGCTGAATTTTTTTTTAGATATTAATCATACCTCATAAAGTAATGTCACTTCTTATAAAGGTACTTTCAAGCTTTTTTGGCAATAAATCCCAAAAGGATATCAAAGGCTTAACGCCTATTTTACAGCAAATTAAACAGGAATACCTTCGGTTTCCAAATTTAAGCAACGATGAGTTAAGAGCTGAATCTGACATGCTTAGAAAGAAAATCCGTGATTACATCAAGGACGATGAAAATGAAATAGCTTCTTTAAAGGAGATGGCTGAAAGCGGTGAACTTCCTCTTGAAGACGGTGAAAAGCTGTACGACAAGGTGGACAAACTTGAGGAGTCCATTCTGAAAAAAATTGAAGAGATCCTTAATGAAGTTCTTCCAACAGCTTTTTCCATTGTGAAGGATACTGCGAGGCGTTTTCTGGAAAATGAAACGCTGGTAGTTACTGCAACCGATTTCGACCGTGAACTCGCGATCACCAGGGATTTTGTTGAGATCGATGGTGATAAAGCGATCTACAGGAATGAATGGATTGCCGGCGGTACCTTGCAAAAATGGAATATGCTGCATTATGACGTACAGCTTATTGGTGGAATTGTGCTTCATTCGGGTAAGATTTCTGAGATGGGTACAGGTGAAGGGAAAACACTTGTTGCAACATTACCCGTTTTCCTGAACGCCCTGGCCGGTCGCGGAGTTCATCTGGTTACTGTTAACGACTATCTTGCCAAACGCGACTCCGAATGGATGGGACCTATTTATCAGTTTCATGGTATTTCAGTTGATTGTATCGATAAACATCAGCCCAATTCAGCCGAAAGACGAAAAGCTTATGATGCTGATATTACTTTTGGTACGAACAACGAATTTGGTTTCGATTACCTTCGTGATAATATGGCTGTTAATCCAACTGATCTTGTTCAGCGAAAACACCATTATGCGATCGTTGATGAGGTCGACTCCGTACTGATTGACGATGCACGGACTCCCCTTATCATTTCCGGCCCTGTGCCGAAAGGTGAAAATCAATTATTTGATGAACTTAAAGCTCCTGTAGAGAGGTTGGTAAGGGCACAACGCGAACTTGTGGGCCAGTATCTTGTTGAGGCAAAAAAGAAAATCGGATCTTCCAACAATAAGGAGTCAGAAGAGGGTGCCCTTGCGCTATTTCGTGCCTTCAAAGGACTCCCTAAGCATAAGCCACTTATCAGGTTTATGAGTGAAGAGGGTAACAAAGCCAAGATGCTTAAGATCGAGAACTATTACATGCAGGACAACAGCAAAAATATGTTTCTCGCTACCGATCCGCTCTTTTTTGTGATTGAAGAAAAATTGAATTCTATAGAATTGACTGACAATGGAATAGAAATACTATCAAAAGACAATGAAGATGCCGGATTTTTTGTACTTCCGGATGTTGGTGCAGAAATAGCTGATATTCAAAATAATAAAAGTTTTTCGGAGACTGAGCGTCTCGAGAAAAAGGATGTCCTTCTACAGAATTTTGCCGTTAAATCTGAGCGTGTACATACTGTGAATCAGTTATTAAAAGCGTATACAATGTTTGAAAAGGATATTGAATACGTTTTAATTGATGGCAAAGTAAAGATCGTTGATGAACAGACAGGCCGTATTATGGAGGGAAGACGCTACTCCGATGGTTTACACCAGGCAATCGAAGCAAAAGAGAGAGTAAAAGTTGAAGATGCCACACAGACCTTTGCGACAATCACATTGCAGAATTATTTCCGGATGTATCATAAATTGTCGGGGATGACCGGAACTGCCGAGACGGAAGCAGGTGAACTCTGGGATATCTATAAGCTGGAGGTTGTCGTTATTCCTACAAATCAACCGGTAATCCGTAAAGACCATGAGGATTATGTTTATAAAACTAAAAAAGAGAAATACAACGCTATAATTGACGAGATTGTCAAGTTGAATAAAAAAGGACAACCTATGCTTGTAGGTACCACCTCAGTTGAAATCTCGGAATTATTAAGCCGGATGTTGCAGATGCGTGGAATTAAACATCAGGTTTTGAATGCCAAGCTTCATCAGCGCGAGGCAGATATTGTTGCTGAGGCTGGTAAGCTTGGAATGGTGACCATAGCAACCAATATGGCCGGTCGTGGTACCGACATTAAACTTACACCCGAAACTCGTGAATTAGGGGGACTGGCAATTATCGGGACAGAAAGACATGAGTCACGACGTGTCGACCGGCAGTTGCGCGGACGATCTGGTCGTCAGGGGGACCCTGGTTCCTCGCAATTCTTCGTTTCGCTTGAAGACGATTTAATGCGCCTTTTCTCTTCAGGCAGGATAGTCAGTATTATGGATAAACTAGGTTTGAAGGACGGAGAGGTTATTCAACATTCTATGATATCCAAATCCATTGAACGTGCACAGAAAAAAGTAGAAGAGAATAACTTCGGGATTCGTAAACGTTTGCTCGAATACGACGATGTGATGAATTCACAGCGCGAGGTGATCTATAAAAAGCGGCGTCATGCGTTGTTTGGCGAACGTATAGATGTCGACATTCTTAATATGATCTTCGATATGAGCGATACGATTACAGCCGAGCACCAACCGAATGGAAGAGAGGGTTTCGAAGATTTCAAACTTGATCTTATACGCTCACTATCTCTGGAAACACCTGTAAATGAAGAAGAATTTGTTGGGATAAAGGCTGATGATGTAAGCGATCGTATTTACCGTTCGGCAATCGGAAATTTTACCCGGCGGTCACAGGCGATATCCAAACAGGCATGGCCGGTAATAAAAAATGTGTACGAAACCAAGTCACATATTTACAATAATATCGTTGTCCCAATTACTGATGGATTAAGATTGTTCAACATTATTACAAATCTGGAAAAGGCGTATAAAACCCAGGGTCAGGATCTTGTTAAATCATATGAAAAACAGGTTATTCTGGCAACTATTGATGAGCACTGGAAAGAAAATCTCCGCGAACTCGACGAACTTCGTACTTCCGTCCAAAATGCTTCATATGAACAGAAAGATCCGTTGCTGATCTATAAACTCGAATCGTTTAATCTCTTTAAGGCAATGATGGACAGGATTAACAAGGGAGTTGTTTCCACTCTGATGAAGGGGCAAATCCCGATTAGCGATCCTGATCAGGTTCGTGAAGCCCCTGCTGTTCGCCGGCAAACGGACCGTTCAAGGTACCGTGAAGAGAAGAGCGACGTAACTGGAAACCCGGGTGTACCTGCCGAAGAAAGACCTGTTCAACACGTTCAGCAGGTTCGTCACACTCCGAAAGTCGGACGAAATGAACCATGCCCTTGCGGAAGCGGGAAGAAATTCAAAAACTGCCATGGTCATGGACAGCCGGATTAGCACTTACTTCACTAATCCGGAAATTTATGTTATTGATATGATTCTGTTTCATTTGTATACTTTTAATTGAAATTATCTGAAAATGAGCACACTTTTAGCGATACACTGGAATGCCAGTCCTGAGCTTTTTAGTCTTGGTCCTATATCTATCCGTTGGTATGGTTTAATGTTTGCATTGGGTTTTCTGTTCGGATTTTCTATCCTTACAAAAATGTTCAAATTTGAAGGATCTGATCCTGAATGGGTCGAAAAGCTTTTCGTATATGTTATAATTGCAACAATCGTCGGAGCACGTTTAGGGCATGTCTTTTTTTATGGCTGGGAATATTATTCAAAACATCTGCTGGAAATATTTTTACCCTTTGCCAAAGGGGTGGATGGATATAAATTCGTTGGTTTCCAGGGGCTTGCAAGTCATGGCGGGGCATTTGGAATTGTATTGGCAGTCATTATATTCTCTAAAAAAGTGACTAAACGTCCTACGTTGTGGATTCTCGACCGTTTACTGGTTCCGGTGGCACTTGTTTGCGCTATGATCCGGACAGGCAACCTGATGAACTCAGAAATATATGGAGTTGCCACAAACTTACCATGGGGATTTATTTTTGACCGGAACAATGAAATCGTTGCCAAACACCCGACAATGATTTATGAAGCCTTATGCTATCTGATCACCTTCATACTTTTAATCTATTTCTATTATAAAAGAAAAGATTTAAAAGACCGGACCGGTTTCCTGACTGGTGTCTTCTTTATCGGTGCCTTTTTTACGAGGTTTTTAATTGAATTTATTAAAGAGAATCAGGAGCCTTTTGAGTCAGGTATGATATTAAACATGGGACAGATCCTGAGTATACCATTTGTGCTTGCCGGAATATGGCTTATCTATTATTCCCTTACACACCCTCCCGTGATTTACAAAAACTAATAGGTGTTCAGCCAGCATAATATAACTTAAAACGTAAACGGGCTAACAAGTTTTCATTTAAGACAATGGGAATGTTTTTGTTGAAACTTGAAAGACCCACAATCTAGAAAGATGATATAGTGAACTTCGCTCATATCTAGTTTTCAGACGTATGATATGGGTTTCTACATTCCTTTATTCTTAACTACCGCTTCATACATCACTTCAATTGGATGAACTGCAGTTCTTCCTGTTCCATCTTTAATGTGATGCCTGCAACTGGTTCCAGGTGCTGCAATTATTACTGATTCTGCGCTTTTACGTACTTCAGGGAATAGTATCATTTCGCCTATTTGCATCGAGAGCTGGTAATGTTCCTTCTCGTACCCGAACGATCCGGCCATTCCGCAACAACCTGTTTTCATCTCCTGCACAGAATAATTCTCCGGAAGTGCCAGCATTTGTCGCGTTGAGAGTGATGAGGCAATCGCTTTTTGCTGACAATGGGCGTGTAGCTTGATTTCCCGTTTTTCGCGGGTAAATTGCGAGGCTGTTATATTCCCTTTATCCATTTCACGGACAAAGAATTCATCAAATAACAGCGCACTTTTTCCGAGCGCGAGAGCAGTTTCACGAAGATTTGCAGCAACTAATTCCGGATATTCGTCCCTGAAAGTAAGAATAGCTGAAGGTTCGATCCCGACAAGCGGAGTATTGCTGGAGATGATCTCTTTCAACATCAGTATATTATCTGTCGCAATTTTTTGTGCTTCGCGTACAAGCCCTTTCGACAGGAAGGTCCTGGAGCTTTCGCGATGTTTCGGAATGATAACTTCATATCCGAGCCTGTTAAGAAGTGAAATCGCTTTAATACCGATTTCTGATTCCTGGTAATTGGTAAATTCATCAGCAAATAAATAGACTTTCCCTTTTATCCCTGTATTGCTTGAGTATTTGGATGCCCAGCCTCTAAGGCTTTGTTTTGAGTAACCGGGAATTTTTCGTTTAGGATGAAAACCGATAAGGATGTTGAACAAAGATATGTTAAGAAGGAAATTAGTTATCGGGTATACTGCCATGGATAGTTTTCCTAATCGTGGCAAATACGCGATTAGTCCGGCCCTGAAAGGAATTCCATTAACATCGTAATACTGCTGTAGAAATTCAGCCTTTATTTTTGCCATATCAACATTGGAAGGACATTCACCTTTGCATCCCTTACACGAAATACAAAGATCGAGCATCTGATATATCTCTTTCTGAATAAGTGGATTATCTTTAATTGAATGATGCATATACTCCCTCAGTACATTTGCCCGGGCCCTTGTTGTTTTATCTTCGTCGCGAGTGGCCATATAGGTTGGGCACATGGTACCACCTATGATTTCCGATTTCCGGCAGTCACCCGATCCGTTACATTGCTCAACGGCACGGAGATAACCATGTGTCGGGGAGAAGTCAAGAGATGTAGGAATTTCAGGATATCGGTTTGTAATCTCAAAGCGCAGATTTTGGGTGATCGGCGGAACATCAGTAATCTTCCCGGGATTTAATATATTCCACGGATCCCAGGTCTGTTTGATATCTTTGAAAAGGTTATAAATATCGACACCAAACATAAAAGGGATGAACGAACCTCTCAATCGTCCGTCTCCGTGTTCACCTGACAATGAGCCCCTGAATTTTTTGACGAGTATTGCAACATCCTGGGCAAGTGAGGCATATACTTTCTGATCTTCAGGATCTTTCAGGTTCAATAATGGCCTGAGATGCAACTCCCCCGTGGCTATATGAGCGTAATAGACACAGTCCAGATTATATTTTTCAATAATTGTTTTAAATTCTGCAACGTATGCAGGTAGTTTATCAGGTGCAACAGCAGTATCTTCAATGACAGTAGTACTTCGTTTATCACCTGGAATATTCGATAAGAGTCCTAAACCGGCGGTCCTCAGTTCCCATACTTTTCTGATCTGGTCATCTCCAAAAATCAGCGGAAAGTGATATCCATATCCCTCATCAGTCAAATTCTTAACCATTCTTTTGTGCACCAGTTCAATATCTTCCCGGCAATCGGCTGCAAATTCAATCATAAGAATTGCTTTTGGTTCGCCCTGAATAAAAAAACGGTTTTCGCGCTGCGACAGGTTATCTTTAGTGCAATTCATAATAATTTCATCCATAAGCTCGACTGTTGATGGATGGTGTTTTAAAACAACAATATTGGCATATAATGCTTCTTCAAGTGAAGAAAAATGGGCAGGAACCACACATTTTATCTTTGGTGGTAAAGGTATAAGATTCAGCCTGATGGCTGTTGTGAAAGCGAGTGTGCCCTCAGAACCAGCAAGTAGTTTGGCAAAATTAAAAAATTCGCCATTGCCTGTAAAAGGATCTGTATTCATCAAAGAATCAACAGCATATCCCATATTTCGACGTATAACGGCTGGTTCCGGGTAAACTTCTGCAATTTTTTCCCTCATACTTTCGTTTGAAAGCACTGACTTTATGTGACGGTAGATCTTTGTTTCAAGTTTTTTCGGATCCGATTCGCATTTAGACTCGAATTCTGCTTTGGTCAGTTTGCCGAAAACTACCTCAGACCCATCGGCAAGCAAGGTCTCTACTTCGAGAACATGTTCCCGCACACTGCCATAAATCAGGGAGCGCAGTCCGCAGGAATTATTTCCCAGCATGCCACCCAGGCGGCACCGGTTGCTGGTTGAGGTTTCAGGTCCAAACTGCAACCCATAAGGTTTAAGGTAAATATTTAATTCTGATAAGTTTACGCCAGGCTCTACAACAACCCAGCGCTCCTCTTCATTGAATTCCAGAATCCAATCCATATATTTTGAGATATCCACGACAATACCATCCCCGACAACCTGTCCTGCAAGTGAAGTTCCTGCACCACGCGGAATCACCGAAGTGTGATGTTCACGGGCAAAAGCCAGAATTTCCCTGACATCTTCTTTATTCTTTGGTAGTATTACAGCTAATGGTAATTCCCGGTAGGATGATGCGTCTGTTGAATATATAATCCTATGGACATTATCGTTATATAATTCACCTTCAATCGACTGGGCAAGTGTTTCAAACGGGAGGTCGTTTCTCATAAATGGCTTTGATTGCGAACTAAAATGAATAGATATATATTAATTCATTGAGACAGGGCAAATCAAATATTACCGGAGCATTCCTGAGTTTTCAACGATGACTTCGTAAAAATAACCTGCCCCGAAATCTTTTTTTAAAACTACTGTTCCTTCAAAGGTCACAATATCACCGACTTTTGTAACGTCGTTGGTTGTGAAGGTGAGGTCAAACGCTCCGTTACTTTTTGTTCCATCCTGAAGGTGAACCCAATTCCTCCCCATAATGTCACCATTAAATTTTACGACTTCGCCCTTTATTCTGACAATTTTACCTGCATAAGAATTTCTGTTCGTATAAAGTTCGCCAATGGTTATACCTCCTTTTGCGGGATCAACTTTTATACCTGTTTTGGCAACAGCCGGTTGAATACCTTTTAATGTGTCAGCAATTATGAATTTTGCCGCAGCAACTATTGGCTGTTCACTGAATTTGTCAACAAACAGAATTGAAGGGAAAGTCCTTTTTAGCTCTTTGCTCACAAAATCGGTCATTTCTATACCCGGTTGGTAGTAATATGTTTTCCCCTTTTCTGCTTCTTGCCTTGAAATAGCAATCCAGGTTTCCTTACCGTTCTCCGAAACGCGCAAATAGCTGTAATTAACAGACTGGATCACCTCTTCAGCGGTAACTTTATGTACATTTGGAGCCAGATTTTCAGCGGATTTGTTTTTTGATTTGCAAGCTATGGCAAGTACAATGATGCCGGCCAGAAGAATTGAGAAATTGGATTTCATTGAGACTTTTCTTTAATGTTATTGACTTGAATATTTCCATTTACCACACAAAAGTATTCATATTTTTATATATATCTTTCTACGGGTGTGATATTACAGATTCTCACTCTGTGTATTCTTCGATATAATTTTTAATTTTGTGTACTGATTCGTTTATCTAAATATCTGTTGTATTTCAATTAATGCAATCTTAAGTGTTTACAAATGTGTGAATTAAAAAATTCTGATAAATATTTGGACAATAATCTTTACCCTTCCCTGAAAGAAAAGCTAAGTTTACTTGAGAAATGGTTCAGCGAAAAAAAAGGTTCTATTGTCGCCTATTCAGGTGGAATAGATTCGACTTTAGTTCTCTTTCTGGCCAGAAAATTCCAGGGCCGTGATAATGTTATTGGAGTAATTTCAAATTCGGAGAGCCTGAAAAACAAAGACTTTAATCTCGCTAAATCATTGTGTGAAGAGTATGACATTCAGCTTGTTGTCATAAAAACCAATGAGCTGGGCGATTTACGTTACAGTCAAAATCCGGTAAACCGTTGCTTTTACTGCAAAGATCACCTGTATCATGACCTTAAGAATATGAAATTGAACTTTCCCGGTTATGAAATTCTAAGCGGGACAAATTTCGATGATCTTGGCGACTATCGTCCAGGGCTTGATGCTGCCAGGCAGAATCTGGTACTTTCGCCGCTTGTTGATTGTGGAATTACTAAAATAGAGGTTCGTGAGATTGCAAAATATTTCGATTTGCCCAACTGGAATAAACCTGCCAGTCCGTGCCTGAGTTCCAGAATTCCTTACTCCCAGGAAGTAACCCTGGAAAAACTGAAACAAATTGAAGCTGCCGAAGAAATTCTTAACAGATATGGTTTTGAAGATGTAAGGGTCCGGCACTATGGAACTTATGGTAAGATTGAAGTTCAACCGGATGCATTGCCAAAACTTCAGTTGGTCAAAAACAGCGTGATAGGTGAACTGATAAAGATCGGCTTTGAAAGAATTGAAATTGATCCGGAAGGATTGGTATCAGGAAAAATGAACAGGGTATTAATCCCGTCAGACTTGAAAGATTAGCTATGAGAATTCTATATTATGATTGTTTTGCCGGGATCAGCGGAGACATGAATCTTGGGGCAATGGTTGACCTTGGTGTTGATCCTGATTTTTTAAAGAAAGAACTTCGGAAATTAAATATTGAAGGATTTCATCTCGAAATTTCCAGAGATGTCCGAAGGGGAATTTCGGGTACCAAGGCAGTAGTGGTGATTGAAAATCCTGATAATGAAAAACATCGTCATTTGAGGCATGTAGAGGAATTAATCAATCAAAGTACCCTTACCGAAAAAGTTAAGGCAATGTCCATTAAAATATTTGACCTTATTGCTGAAGCCGAAGCCAAAGTTCATAATATCAGTAAACATCAGGTGCATTTTCATGAAGTAGGTGCACTTGATTCTATTGCCGATATTGTCGGAGCTGCCATCTGTCTCGATTATCTGAAAGTTGATAAAGTGATGTCTGCCCCGATCCAGCTGGGAGGCGGAACTGTGAAATGCGCTCATGGCATCATGCCTGTTCCTGCCCCCGCCACGGTCGAAATTGTTAAGAATGTTCCGGTAATGACTGGTTTGGTGCAACATGAAGCTACTACACCAACCGGTGCTGCAATTCTTGTGGCAATGGCTGATGAATTCACGGGGACAATCAATTTCCCAATTCACAAAACCGGATACGGAATAGGTCAGCGCGATATATCTGAACTTCCTAATGTTTTAAGGGTCTTTCTTTCGGTTAGCGATGCAAATCCTTCCAGTACAAATCCTGAAGAAGCATGGATAATAGAATGTAATATTGATGATATGAACCCGGAATGGTATGACCATCTTTTCCGCAAAATATTTGATGCCGGAGCTTCCGATGTGTTTCTAACACCAATTCTTATGAAGAAATCAAGGCCTGCAGGCATGCTTTCAGTTCTTTGTAATAAAATGCTAATCCCTGAAATAAAAAACATCATCTTCAATAACAGTACAACTATTGGACTTAGGGAATATGAAGTAAAAAAAACTGTACTTGAACGACAGGAAAAAGAGATCGAAACAGAACTGGGGAAAATACGTGTTAAGTGCAGTTATTTTCAGGGACGTGAAATAAGGTTCAAGCCTGAATCTGATGACTTAAATAAACTGGCTTCACTACACGGGCTCAGTATGAGTGAGGTTGAAAGAATCATCAATAAAAATCTTTAATATGGATATTCGTGACATACTGGAAAAATATAAAAATGGTGGGTTAGAGCTGGCTGATGCATTGTCTCAATTTGCAAAACGGGGCATTGAAGATTTGGGATTTGCCAATATTGATACTGAACGTGTGCACCGGACAGGGATCCCGGAAGTTATATATGCGTCGGGTAAGACCACAGAACAGGTCAGGATGATTGTCCAAAGGATGTTTGAAAAAGGGATGGATATCCTCGCTACGCGGGCCACAAATGAAATGTATGAGGCAGTTAAAACCATTATTCCTGCCGCTGTCTATAATCAATTGGCTAAAACTATCTGCTATAAACATAAAGAGGAAATCTGCGGGAACGGCTATATTGCAGTTGTGTCGGCCGGAACTTCAGACCTTCCGGTTGCTGAGGAAGCGGCTGTAACCGCCAGATTTCTTAACAATAAGGTAGAAACTATTTATGACGTTGGGGTTTCCGGTATTCACCGCTTATTCAGCAAATGGGAACTCATCAGAAATGCACGGGTCATCATTGTTGTTGCCGGTATGGAGGGTGCCCTTGCCAGCGTAGTAGGTGGTTTGGTTGATAAACCGGTTATCGGAGTACCAACAAGCATTGGATATGGTGCTAATTTCCAGGGTTTATCTGCTTTGTTATCCATGTTAAACAGTTGCGCAAGCGGCGTATCTGTTGTAAATATCGACAATGGTTTCGGAGCCGCATGCCAGGCTTCATTAATCAATAAACTGTAAAATTCTATGAATGCAATGCCCTTTGTTATTGGTGCCCTGGCTTTTTTAGCATTGGCCTACCGGTTTTATTATAGTTTTATTGCTGCGAAGGTTTTAATGCTGAATGACAATTCTGTAGCCCCTTCAATCCGTTTATTTGACAAGCACAACTATTATCCGATGCCTAAATGGGTAGTTTTTGGTCATCACTTTGCTGCTATAGCCGGTGCCGGTCCATTAGTGGGACCTGTGCTTGCAGCCCAGTTTGGTTTTCTGCCCGGTTTTATCTGGATGCTGGTGGGTGCCGTGATGGCAGGCGCAGTTCATGATATTGTGATTCTCACTGCTTCTGTAAGACATGACGGAAAATCACTTGCCGAAATAGCCAGGGTTGAAATCAGCTCTTTCAGCGGAACAATTACATCTGTTGCAGTTTTAATTATTCTGATCATCGCACTGGCAGGTTTGGGAGTCGTTGTCGTAAATGCACTGGCCGAAAGTTCATGGGGTACTTTTACAATTGCTGCAACGATTCCTATAGCAATTTTCATGGGTTTATGGATGTTTAAGTTTCGCAAGGGAAGGACGGTAGAAGCCACAATTATCGGAGTAATCCTGCTATCCCTGGCGGTTATTTATGGAAAGTATATACCTGGATCAATGTTTGAATCATGGTTTACTTATGATCGCAAGACCCTTACTATTCTTTTGGCTGGTTATGGATTTATGGCATCTGTTTTACCTGTCTGGCTATTGCTTTCTCCGCGTGATTATCTTAGTTCAATTATGAAATTAACTGTAATTTTCATGTTGGCAATTGGAATCATTGTTGTCAGCCCGGTTATTAAAATGCCTTCGTTTACACCTTTTATTCATGGCGGCGGACCTATTATCCCCGGCACATTGTTCCCCTACCTTTTCATTACTATTGCCTGCGGTGCCATCTCAGGATTTCACGCATTGGTAAGTTCCGGCACTACACCGAAAACGATCATGAAAGAATCACATATCAAAACAATTGCGGTAGGGTCGATGCTTGCAGAATCGATGGTGAGCATCCTTGCGTTAATAGCGGCAACCAGCCTGTTCCCACTAGATTATTTTCAGATCAATGTTTCACCCGAGAAGTTCGCTCAGATTCTACCTCAGCTGAAAGCATTAGGTTTTACCCAAACTAACCTCATTCAATTATCTTCCGAAGTCGGTGAGCAAATTGCAGGGAGACCTGGAGGCGCAGTTTCACTGGCAGTCGGGATGGCTCAGGTGTTCTCCTCAATTCCAGGGCTTTCAGGACTGATGTCATATTGGTATCATTTTGCAATCATGTTCGAGGCCTTATTTATTCTTACAACTGTTGATGCAGGTACCAGGATCGCCCGTTTTATATTGCAGGAAGCACTTGGAAAGGTGTATGCACCATTTGCAAAAGCCACCTGGTTGCCGGGAAATCTGATCACCAGTCTGCTGATTGTTTTTTCGTGGGGATATTTTATATATACAGGTAGTGTGTCAACTATATGGCCAATGTTTGGAGTAGCCAATCAGCTATTGGCTACACTCGCACTGGCGATCGGAACTTCTTTCCTGATTAACAATGGAAAGCGGAAGTACATCTGGATAACGGTTATCCCGATGATATTTGTGGGTATAACCACAATTACAGGCGGAATAATGAATATGGTCAATATTTACATTCCTCAAATGAGCAATGGCAAAACAAATATTCAGGGTACTATCAATACAGTTTTGACGGGCATTATCCTGATTTGCGTAACCCTTATTATCCTTGAAGCAACCCATAAATGGTTTAAACGGGAGAGGTAAATCCTACTGTACAGGATGTCATTTTTTCCGGTTAAGATTGAACTAATGTTCTATCTCCAGGGGCTTCTTAAATTAATATAATTGGTGTATCTTTGTAAAAATAGTCAGTCATGGGACCAATTGAACAGGAGAAAATCAGGCGGAAATACTACGAAGAAGCAATCCGTTACATGGACAATGCCAAAGAAACCCTGAAAAAGGCGGGCAAGGAAGACCGCTTTTATATTGATGAAAAATATGTTAAAACGGCATGTGGAACAGCCTACAACGCAGTTTTAAAAGCACTTGACGGGTATCTTCTTATCCATGGCATTGAAAAGTCAAAGGGAAGGAAACATATTGATTTTTATAAAGAAGCTATAGCAATAACCGACAAAAAGCTTTTAAATTACGTCAATGAAGCGTATAATTCTCTCCATTTGTTTGGATATTATGATGGTTCGAAAGATTCAAAAATTATATTAGAAGGTTTTGATCTGGCATATATCATCATTGAAAAGATAAAGCCGGCAGCTTAATGTCTTTCTCTCCCATATAAAATCCGGTTGTATACCGGCTTTTTATTTACCATCTGAAAAGACAGCTATCCGGAATCCGCTGTTTAACTGTCGTAAATCTACTTAAAATTCAAGATATTAAATTATATTGTGACATATAATGAGATTTATTCGTTAATTTACACCATACAGGGGGGTAATTTAACGGGTATTTTACACCATGCAGGGGGTAATTTAACGGATATTTTATACTATGCAGGGGGTAATATATCGGATAATATGCCCACTGTATGAAATATATCCCAAAATTTGCTTATACTTGTCACAAAATTTGGAACAATGATACCCAGGAAACTTTTAGTGGATTTGCAGGCTCACCTTATGAAAAAGGAGTATTCCATTATCACCGGGGCACGGCAAACCGGAAAGTCAACCTTACTGAAACAGTTGGAGGTTTATTGCAGGGAAATGAAGATCCCTGTTGTTTTTCTGAACCTTGAGAATAAAACAATACTTGCCGAATTAAACGAAAATCCCTTGAACTTATTGAAATTCCTACCGGACCTAAACAAAAAAACAGTATCACTGATCGATGAAATACAATATCTGGATGATCCATCCAATTTTCTGAAGCTTTTATATGATGAACATTCAGAACAAATCAAGATAGTGGCAACAGGAAGCAGTGCCTTCTATATCGATAATCAATTCAGGGATTCGCTGGCAGGGAGGAAAAAAATATTTCAACTGTACACTTGTTCTTTCGATGAGTTTCTTGATTTAAGCGGTAAATCAGATCTCAAAGAAGAAAAAGACCATCTTCTTAAAAACGGGAATTTTAAAAGTACGCTTATTGATTACCTTCATGTTGAATGGGAATTGTATATGATCTACGGAGGATACCCTGCAATTGTCACCGAATCCGACAGAAAAGAAAAAATTATCCGGCTTAAAGAGATCAGGGACTCCTTCGTTAAAAGGGACATTTTGGAGTCAGGTGTTGTTAACGAAACAGCATTTTACAACCTTTTCAGGATTTTTGCAGGTCAGACAGGCTCAATGGTCAATGTAAATGAGCTTTCATCGACCTTACGCATAAAGAATGAAACTGTAAATAACTTTCTCACGATCATGCAGAAGTGCTTTCACATTGCACTTATAAAACCGTTTTTCAGGAACCTAAGAAAAGAATTAGTTAAGATGCCCAAAGTTTTTTTGCTTGATACAGGATTGAGGAACTGTTTGCTAAATAATTTTCAACCGCTGGCCGCAAGAACAGACAAAGGCGAATTATGGGAAAACACTATTTTTAGGATTCTTGCTGATAAAATTGGTATAGATGCAATTAAGTTCTGGCGTACCAGTTCAGGTAACGAAGTTGATTTTGTACTTTCGGATAGTGAACGATTAAAAGCACTTGAGGTGAAATATGACAGTAACCAGGTGAAATTAAAGAAGTACAGGTTATTCACGGAAACTTATCCTGAAATCCCACTTCAATTTATCTGTTTGCATCCGTTTGGTCAGGATTTTTTCCGAAGAAATTTTTCAAACATTTAATCAAATGAATAAATGAAAAAGGTTAAACTTATTATCTTAATTCTGATACTTTACTTTGGAAATCTTCACCCTCTTTTTTCGCAAATCCTTGTCGAAGCCGAAAGTTTTACTCAAAAGGGTGGCTGGGTTATTGATCAGCAGTTTATGGATCAGATGGGATCCCCTTTTCTGATGGCACACGGACTTGGAAAACCCGTTGCAGATGCCTCAACAAAAGTGAATTTTCCAAAGGCCGGGACTTACCATGTATTTGTAAGGACCCGTAATTGGGTTGGATACTGGTCTGATAAAGACGCTCCCGGAAAGTTTAAACTGATAATAAATGGGCAGGTACTAAAGACAACATTTGGGATCCAGGATACTCAGTGGAGCTGGCAATATGGTGGTTTAGTGAAGATTAAAGCCGGGGAATCAACAATCTCGCTTCATGATCTTACAGGTTTTAACGGCCGGTGCGATGCCATTATTTTTGCAGCTGATCCGTCATTCAGGCCTGAGAATAGTACAGAAAAACTCGCTTCATTCAGAAAAAATGCGCTGGGACTACCTGCAAAACCCGATTCTGCCGGAAGATTCGATTTTATTGTGGTTGGTGGAGGGATGGCTGGAACATGTGCCGCCCTATCGGCTGCCAGACTTGGGTTAAAGGTGGCACTTATTCAGGATCGGCCGGTTTTGGGAGGGAATAACAGTTCCGAAGTACGTGTCCATCTTGGCGGGCAGATCAATCTTGACCCATATCCCGGTCTTGGAAATCTGGTGAATGAGATTGGACCGGTCAAGGGAGGTAATGCCCAGCCAGCATCTAATTATGAAGATCAGAAAAAGCTGGATGCTGTTGCAGCAGAGAAAAATATTAGCACTTTTCTAAATTGTCATGCAAATGGCGTTGAAAAAAATGGGGATCACATCACCGCCATAAAAGCGGTAAACACCGTGAACTCAAAAGAATTTAGATTCGAAGCGCCGTTCTTTGCTGATTGTACAGGTGACGCTACAATCGGAGTCCTTGCCGGAGCCGATTTTATGTCAGGGCGCGAAGGAAAGGATGAATATTCAGAACCAACCGCACCGGAGGTAAGAGATAAAATGACCATGGGTTCATCGGTTCAGTGGTATTCAGAAGAATCATCAGGACCGGAACTATTTCCTCTCATTAACTGGGGCCTTAATTTCAATGAAAAGAGTACTCAGGTTGTAAAGATGGGAGAATGGACCTGGGAAACGGGTATGCAATACGATCAGGTGAAAGATTTTGAACGTATCAGGGATTATGGTTTGATGGTTGTTTTCTCAAACTGGTCGTATTTAAAAAATCGTTTCACTGAAAATCAAAGTTATAAAAACAGCAAACTCAAATGGGTTGCATATATTGCGGGAAAGCGTGAATCACGCAGATTAACCGGAGATTTGGTTCTCAGGGAACAGGATCTGACTGACGATGTAAATTATACGGATGGTACTGCCCCTACATCATGGACCATAGATCTACACTACCCTGATCCCAAAAATACACAGTACTTTCCTGGTGAGGAATTCCTCTCGATAGCCAAACACAAGCCAATCCATCCTTATCCGATTCCTTATCGTTGCCTCTATTCACGTAATATCAGCAACCTGTTTATGGCAGGAAGAAATATTAGTGTAACCCATGTTGCATTAGGAACTGTGAGGGTAATGCGAACAACCGGGATGATGGGGGAAGTTATTGGAATGGCAGCTTCTATATGTATTCAAAAAGGAACTACCCCCCGCGGTGTTTATAACAGTTTTCTTAATGAACTGAAAAATCTTATGATTAAGGGAACAGGTAACCCCGATTTACCTAAGGTTCAAAATTATAATCCGGGTGAAAGTAAACTAAAAAAATAGCAGAATAATTTCATCAGCAAAAAAGAATGAACAAGGTCGGATACATATTGATCCTTTTGCAATTGTTGTTATCAGCAAACATCCGGTTTGAAAAAGAGAACCGAATGGTTTTTAATGGCACTTTTCGTCCTGATAAAATAAAAATTATCAGCAAAGTTCCACTCAGCTTTCTCGATTCTATCCCTGACGACACCCTCTCTGTTTATTATTCATATGTTAACCTTCCGGTTGCCTTCAGCCGCAATTTTCATACTTCAGTTTGTATGGATACTATGTGTCGCCTTGTCGATATCGCACTCTTCTGGGATGTGACAGGGAAATATCTGGGCTTTTCACTCCCTCAGGGCGAAGAGCTTACTAAAAAGAAACACACACCATTTGAAGAAAAAGATTATGCCAGACTTGATGAAATTCTTGGCGATTCTACCTCCCTTCTCGGATTTTATACTCTTTCAGATATTCATCCTGTAAGACAATCAGTTGCGCAGGCAGATGGTACAACTGGCGCCACACTGCCCGATCTTTCGCCATGGATTATAAAAGATGCAGCCTACACTTCATATACCCTCTGGCATCTTGCTTATGGGGCAACCCGTGACAGTCTATTGGTTTACATAAAGCAGCATCTCCTTTCAAATCAGTTATTATTCAGTATTTTACAAGATAAAAATCCATTTAGCGAGATAAGGGGGCTTCAATGGATCGGCGCATCAAATCAGGACCCTGGTCAATTCATTGAACCTGCATTGACGATTTTGCATAATGGAAATTTCCTTGCTTCCAGGCAGGCATTGAAATTTTTAAAAGGATGCCATATTGATAAAGATCGTTTGCAAAAAGAGGTTATTCAATTACTCGATAACCAGGATTTCAGAATCAAAAATCTGGCATTGGAATATATCCGGGAATCAGATAAACTGAGTCAGTCAGTTGGCAGGGAGCTTCTTTCAAGACTAAAAAGTGATAACTATTATCTGGTGAATGTCATTCTTACAATACTGGCGACAAGATTTGAGGCTGATCATTCTGATCAGCTGAATCTATCTGTTTTGCTGGCGAGTAAAAACATAAATATATCAAACAGAATCTACTATTTTTTGCTAAGTTTACCGGATAAATCATCCGATATCGCCAGGAAACTTAACCAATACCGGAGAAAAATGCTTTAAAAATGAAACGAAGGGATTTTATTCTGAAAACTGTCACAGGATCGGCGATACTGGCATCCGGGAATCTTTTTGCAATGCAAAAATATTCAGCGAGCATAAATGCCGGGAAGTTTTGTAATCAATCGGCACGTAAAATACCTGTAGCCTATAACGTCGACGTGGTAGTTGCTGGAGGTTCAACTGCTGCCATTGCAGCGGCAGTGAGCGCAGCTCAGAACGGGGCAAAAGTTATCCTTATTGCACAGGAGACCTATCTTGGTGAAGATGTTTGCGGCACATACCGGTATTGGAATGTTTCACCCAATGCCTTAAACACTGAACTGGGCCGAAAACTCTTTGGAAATGGTCTTCCGGTTCCTTTAAAGTTTAAACAAACACTTGATAATGAATTAATTAATAATAAAGTAGATTTTCTATTTTCAAGTTATGTAACTGACTTATTGATAGATGCAAAAGGTAATCCTGCTGGGGTTGTTATTGCTAACCGGTCAGGCAGACAGGCAGTTAAAGCAAAAGTAATCATCGATGCCACACCTCGTGCAATGGTTTCTCGTCTTACCAAAGCATCATTTACACCATTTCCCTCCGGGAAGCACAATTTCAGGTTTATTGTTGTGGGAAACAATGTGAAAAAGATTCCTCTCGGTTCTGCACAAGTAATGCCTCAAACTGTTATTGTAAAAGACAAGGAATATAAAGCAATTGAATATTCCATTGATATTGATATGAAAGATGGTTCATTCGAATCATTTGCAAATGCTGAACAGTTGGTTCGTGATCTCACATGGGACCCAAACCAGGTTGAATCCGGCGATTTCCTTTTTCAGGTGCCACCCGATCACATCATTGGGAAAAGCAGATGGGAAAAAACGGAGGCAGATATTGATACCAGCGATCTTGGGGCTTTTCAACCCCAAAAAGTCAGCCCGGTGTTTTTATTGAACGGAATGGCCGATATTAACAGGATAGCTGTAACCAGTCTTTTACAGCCTGGAGGAATGATCCCTGCCGGCGAACGAATTGGGAAAGAGGCTGCGAGACTTGCCTCGGTTACTTTAATGCCGGATTTCGTTAAGATTAGAGGTACCCGCCGCAATAATCTTGTAAAAGGTGATGTTGGCGAATTGCTGGGAGGAATACGTCCCACCCTTAATCAGGGTCTGATCCAATCAGAAGCAACGACCCTTCCCGTACTTGGCATTTATGATGTGATAGTTATGGGCGGAGGGACCGCCGGAGCACCTGCAGCGGTCGGAGCGGCGCGGCATGGGGCAAAAACGATTGTGCTTGAATATTTGCATGGGTTAGGGGGAATTGGAACTTTAGGCATGATAGGACGCTATTACCACGGGTACCGTAAAGGTTATACAAACGAGGTGGATCGTGGCGTAGCGCAAATTGGCGAAGGAAATGTACGACAAAAAAACCGGCTTGATGAATGGGTGTTCGACTGGAAAACTGAATATTTCAGACGTGAAATCCGCAATGCAGGAGGCGATATCTGGTTTGGCGTATTGGGTTGTGGCGCTTATGTTGATAAAGGTAACGTCAAAGGTGTTGTTGTGGCTACCCCTTCCGGGAAGGGGGTGATCCTGGCGCATACCGTTATTGATTCTTCCGGAAGTTCCGACATTGCGATCGCTGCAGGAGCAGGATATGTCTATACTGATGCCAATTCAATTGCTGTTCAGGGAGCCGGAATGCCGTTTAAAAATCCAAATGATTTTTGCAACAATACTGACTGGACATTTACTGATGATACCGATATGCTCGATATATGGTGGACGTTTATTGTCGCAAAAGATAAATTTTCGAACCAGTACGACATCGGAAAATTATCACAAACACGTGAACGTCGTCGCATGGTCGGTGATTTCACTGTTTCTGCACTGGATATTTACAATGGCAGGACTTACCCTGATGCTATTTCAATCCATGTAAGTTCTTTCGATACCCATGGTTTCACCGAAGATTCATTTTTCTTTTTAAAGCCTCCCGCGCACAGTGGTGCTGACGTTACTGCTTATATGCCATTTCGTGCACTATTGCCAAAGGGTATTGAAGGAATTGCTGTTACTGGCCTTGGAGCGAGCGCTGACCGCGATGCAATGCCTGTGATAAGGATGCAGCCCTGCCTTCAGAATCAGGGTTATGCAGTTGGTTGGGCTGCGGCAATTTCTGCACAAAACAACCTGATGATCCGCCATATCGACCTTAAATCACTCCAGAAAGAACTCGTTAAACTGGAGAACCTTCCTGCCTCTGTCCTCACCGATAAGGATAACTATCCCCCCACTTCAGAACAAATCAGGGAAGCGGCTAAAACGGTAACCCATAATCTGGACGGACTTGAAATCCTGTTATGGAACAAGGAACGTTCTATTCCATTGATAATTGAAGCATTGGAGCAGGCCATGACTCATGAAGATCAGCTTACCTATGCAAGGATTTTGGGTATGCTCGGCAATCCTGCAGGTTGGAAAGTATTACAGCAGGAAGTTGCAGATTTTACCAACTGGGACGAAGGGTGGAATTACACCGGAATGGGGCAGTTTGGTAAAAGCATCAGCTACCTCGACGGACTCATCATTGCACTGGGAAGGACAGGTAGAACGCAGGCAATTCCGGCAATTGAAAAACTTTCAAAAAAGCTGAATACCTCCAGCGAATTTTCCCATTTCAGGTCTGTAGCAATGGCACTTGAAAACATTGGAGATAGTAAAGGGGCATTAATTCTATATGATCTCTTGCAGCTTCCGGGAGTTACAGGTCATTCAATGCCTGATATTCAGACTGCTAAACGAATGACACCTGCCAGTGGCACCGACACGGGTACAAGAAACAATTCATTACGTGAACTTATCCTTGCCAGGGCTTTGTTCCGGTGCGGTGATGTGAACGGATTAGGCAGGGAGATTCTTACAGCTTATAGTAAAGATCTCAGGGGGCATTACTACCGTCACGCTGACGGAGTATTAAAAATGTTTAGTAAAACTCCTGATCCACAGAAGGATGAAATAGAAACTAAAAGTGAAGTAAATCCTGATTATCCCAAAATAGTAACACCGGTCGTTCCCCTAAGGCCAAACAAATAGTAAAGCAGTCTGCTATTTCATCTTGCGTATCCTGACTTGTATTTGTGTATCTTTTAATAAATCAATCAATAAGTGCGGATTGGTATCACCAAAATGATACGGATATAAAAGACCGGGCATGAAACTTTTCGCAGCAAGGGCAACCATCTGAGGAGTCATTGTATAAGGCAGATTCATTGGAAGAAAAGCAATATCGATGTTTTTCAGAACTGCCATTTCAGGTATATTTTCTGTATCACCTCCAATATAAATCCTTTTCTCACCAAAATTAATCACATAACCGTTCCCGTTGCCCTTCGGGTGAAAAGCTACTCCGTCTCCGCGTTTATTAACTATGTTATAAGCTGGTACGGCCTCAACTCTGATCTCTCCGAAAGAGTGGGAACCGCCATTTAACAAAACCAGTGCGTTCTCTACCTGACCTTTGCAGCTTTGGCTTATTACAGTCTTAGTCTCAGGTTTAGTTATAAGTGCAAGTGCTTTTTTATCAAGGTGGTCCCCGTGTTCATGTGTAATCAATATAATATCACCTTTCGGGAAGTTCGAATAATCAGCTTCACGTGAGACAGGATCAACGTGTATCACCTGACTGCCAGCTTCAATCATCAAAGTTCCGTGACCGATAAAAGTTATTACCAGATTACCCTTTGATGTTTTGAAGGTATCCTTTTCAAAAGTCTTTAATGTGTTGTTAGTTCTGGCATTGCCAATCAAAGCAAATAAAATTATCTGAAATGAAATAAATGTCTTCATAATCAATCAATTTTTGATTTGTATATGGCAAAGCTAATAAGTTTTGATTATTGAATCCATAATATCTTTGCTTTCCTCGAGAACTTCAAGATATCTGACCTGAGCTTTGGTTCTGACAAGATTATGTCCTTGATAATCTGTTTTATAATAAACATCGCCATTCAAAAAATCAGTGAAAAACCGCATTGCCTGTTCCCAGGCCATATAACGGCACGAAAATACGAGATTCGCGATCTCTATTGGAGTCAGGAATGCCTTTGCTTCTGACATGTATCCATCCGCGAAAGCTTCGAAAATTTCAGTATTAAATGCAATGTTTGCCAGATCCTGCTCGTCTTCAGGGGCCCTGTTTCCAAGTGTCCGGATGGCATCCCCAAAATCATAAAGTGCAGAACCAGGCATAACGGTGTCAAGATCAATAATGCATAGCGTATTATTGTCCTTGTCAAAAAGAATATTGTTGATTTTGGTATCGTTATGGGTAATTCTCAATGGGAGTGTTTTGTTGTCAAGCCATCGTTGCAGCGAAGTCATTTCGAACGATCTGTCAAGTATCTTATTTATTAATATCTGATTGTCACCAACCCTACCCGCAACATCCTTTGCAATTGATAATTGAAAATCATTCAATCTCGATATTCCATTATGAAAATTGGGAATTGTTTCAATAAGTTTTTCACCAGGCAGATCAGAGAGCTGCCCCTGAAAATGCCCGAATGCACATGCAGCACTAAAGGCCTGCTGCGGAATTTGAATATTCTCAACTGAAAAACTGTCAGCAATATATAAGAATAATGTCCAGAAATTTCCATCATTGTCGTTCACAAACATTTGCCCATCTTTTGCACGAATATATGTCATTACTTTCCGGTGTACCTCCTTTTCCCCGGCTGCGAGCAGCTGATTCCGTATATGGCCCGTCGTGATCTCTATATTTTTCATCATCCCCGGGATATTTTTAAAAATTTTATGGTTTTTACGTTGAAGCATATAGTCAGGAGACTCAACTGGAATGGTCGTAACAAGATAAGTATCATTAATATGGCCATTGCCGAATGGTGCTATTGCTTTAATTTTCAAATCAATATCAAACTTATTGATCAGCCCGGAAAATTGTTGATTGTTCATAGTTTAAATGATTTTATTAAATTGTATTTAAAAGTCTGGAAGTTTCTACTTTTAATGTCTGTTTAGATTCCCTTTTTTCAAATCTTAACCTAAAAAGGGACTATTATTTTATTCCCACAGGTTCTCCGGATAAGCACCTGAAGAGATCAGTTCCCTGATTCTTTTTTCCACTATTGGTTTGTCTTCTTTGTACGTAACACCAAACCAGGGAGAATCGCATTGTAAAACCTTAGTACAGATATTGCCTTTAACAATATTATCATTGATTAATAATGGGATGTAATATTCTGATTTAAGTTCATTCCCATGTTGAGCCAGGAATTCTTTAAAACCCTGGTTCAGATATTTAAATACATCCGGTTTAAGCCCCCAAAAGTTCATTGAAACAGGTGTGTTCTCTTCAAGTTTGAAACGGTCATTATTTTCATAGTAGAAGATTCCATCAATATCGCGTTTTATTTTCGTCCTTTCAACTACTGTTGTCAGGTTCCCATTCTGGTCTGTGTTGCAAACTCCACGTGAAACAGTGCCAAATTCAGAAAGTGTATTTGCCACATTATAGCCAATCATCGCATACTCGTTTTCATCGGTCGAAGTATTAAGAAAATCTGCCATTACCTGATACGCCTTATTACCATAAAAATCGTCGGCATTAATTACTGCCATAGGTTCTTTTACAGCTGTCCCGGCCATTAAAGTCGCATGACTTGTCCCCCACGGCTTTTCCCTGTCCGGATTAATGAGTGATCCGGGTGGTATTTTATCAAGTGATTGATATACGTATCTGGTAATAATCCTGTTTTTTAGGTTAGGTTCAAATCTTGCTTTAAATTCATCGGCAAAATCGGTTCGTATTACAAAAACCACTTTACCAAAACCGGCTCTTATAGCATCATACAGCGAATAATCTATAATTGCTTCCCCGCCTGGACCAACTTGATCAAGTTGTTTAAGTCCGCCGTAACGGCTTCCCATCCCTGCCGCGAGTATTACTAAGGTTGGCTTCATATTTATTTATCATATAATTACCATAGATAATCAGATGGCAGGCAAAGATATCCAAATTACTTTTTATTCAAAAGAAATTATTGGAATCGAAAAAAGTGAATAACAGAGAATCTTTATTAATTGGAAATTATAGTTGTTGAATAAGATTAAAATGTTATTTTTGGAACAATTGAAAGTCCAGTTGTTCCAAAAATAACTAATATTCAGATGATACAAGCGCAAAAAAAATCTAAATCGGGTGTAAATTATCTTATTCCGCTGGCAATTGTCGGTGTTCTGTTTTTCGTAATTGGTTTTGGGGTTGGAATCAGCGGCATTTTGATTCCTTTTCTCCAAAAGGCATTTACACTGACAACTTCTCAGTCCTATTTGGTGACTGCCGCTATTTTTTCCGCCTTCGTCATCTTTGGAGCTCCATCCGGAATGCTGATTAAGAGGGTCGGATATAAAAGAACTATGCTAATTGCTTTTTTTGTAATGGCATTAGGTATGCTATTATTTGTTCCTTCCGCTCATTATCAGAGTTTTCCGTTTTTCTTAATGGCATTGTTTATTGGCGGAATCGGAAATACATTTCTTCAGGCAGCTGTAAATCCGTATGTAACAATTATTGGTCCGAAAGAGAGCGCGGCCATGAGGATGTGTTTAATGGGAATAATGAATAAGGCTGCCTGGTGGATGGGCCCTCTTTTCCTGGGGCTGTTTCTCGACATTAATAATGCCCAGCTTGCCGATGTTACTTTCCCGTTTTATTTGGTAGCCGGTATTTTGGCAGGTTTGGGAATATTCATGTATTTTGCACCATTGCCTGAGGTGAAAGCTGAAGGGGAAGATGAAACTGAGGAAGATGTTTCTTCTTCTGTGACTGGAAATAAGACCAGTATCTTGCAGTTTCCACATTTGCTTCTGGGTGTTATGACTTTGTTCATTTATGTTGGTGTCGAAACATTACCGATGGCTTCGATGCTCGATTTTGCCAAAACTGTGTTTCCTGATGCCGATCTTACCGGCTATTCAAAATATGTTCCAATAGGTTTGATGATTGGATATGTATTCGGTGTATTAATGATTCCGAAAATATTGTCACAAACCACTGCCCTGAAAATAGTTTCGGTAATTGGAATTGCTGCTTCACTGTTTCTTATATTCTTGCCTGGAAACTTTGGAATCTACTGTCTTGCCATATTAGGCTTTGCCAATTCCCTTATGTGGCCGGCTATATGGCCTCTGGCTATTGCCGGTCTCGGTAAGTTCACAAAAACCGGAGCTTCAATGCTTGTTATGGGAATTGTTGGCGGTGCTGTTATTCCTTTAATTTTTGGTATTTTGGTCGATACCTTTAAAGGACTGAACACACAAGCCACAACAGCAAACCTTCAAAGTGCCTATTGGATTTTCATTCCCTGCTATCTTTTTATACTTTATTTTGCATTATCAGGCCACAAAATCAGGAGGTGATTGTAAACTGAAAGATATCAGAAGGCGTTTTTGTCCTTCGCTTAAAGGTTTACATGCAAAGTAAATAAAATTCTGCACAGGTCATTCCGGTTCGTTATACCATCCTGCATATTTATTGTAGTTGGAGGCAATTCTGTTAATTTCGCCTTCAAGTAATTCCGGACTTATGTCTTTGATTTTTTTAGCCGGTGAACCGGCATATACAGATCCTGATTCAATGACTGTCCCCTTAGTGACAATAGCCCCTGCAGCGATTATTGAATTACTGTGTATAACGGCATCATCAAGGATTACAGCATTCATGCCAATCAACACGTTATCGTGAATCGTACAGCCGTGAACTATTGCACCATGGGCAACCGAAACATTATTACCAATATTCGTAGGAGATTTTCCGAAAGTGCCATGTATTACAGCATTATCCTGGACATTAACGTTATTACCGATTTTTATGTAGTGCACATCACCACGAATCACTGCTCCGTACCATATACTACAATTGTCTCCCAAAGTTGTATCACCAATGATGACTGCGTTTTCCGCGATGAAACATTTTTGTCCAAAAACAGGAGTTTTTCCGCGAAGTGATTTTATTATAGCCATTAGATAAAAATTGTTTTAATTTGTACTCCAAAATTAGTTAATATGTTCCGCATATCGGATGATCAAAAATATTCCTGATTCCGGACTGTTGTTTTTTCTTAAAGCATTAACCAATTTTGGACGAAAATGGGGTTTTGTATTTGATTAACATTTGGATATTCGTTTGTTTATTTTTTTATCGTTAAAATCGCAAATATTTATTATATTTTATCATGATTGAAACAAAGGTAATTGAACTGGAAGAGGTTGCAATCAGGTTTTCCGGTGATTCCGGGGACGGAATGCAATTGACCGGTGCACTTTTCTCGGATACTACTGCATTATTTGGGAATGATATATCCACTTTTCCTGATTATCCTTCAGAGATCAGGGCACCACAGGGTACCGTGGCCGGGATTTCAGGATTTCAGGTTCAATTTGGTACCGGCAAAATTACCACACCTGGTGATTTTGCACATGTATTGGTAGCGATGAACCCTGCAGCCATCAAGGCGAATGCAAATTTTATACGCCCCGGAGGGACTATTTTCTACGATAGTGACAGTTTTATCCAGAAAAATTTTGACAAAGCGAAGTTAAAAACTGATGATCCTTTTGCTGAATGTAATCTTCAGGATTATTTTAAGGTACCTGTGCCGATTACAAGTTTGACCAGGGAAGCATTAAAGGATCTGGATATTGACAACAAAAGTATCCTCCGAAGCAAGAATATGTTTGCCCTTGGATTGATTTGCTGGGTATTTAGCAGACCTTTGGATTATATTGAGAATTTCATAAAAAAGAAATTCGCCAAAAGTTCAGTTGTCGTTGAGACAAATCTCAGGGTTTTGCATGCCGGCTGGAATTGGGGCCTGAACCTTGAACATCTGACACCAAGATATGTAGTACATCCGGCTGAAATTGAGAAAGGCACCTACCGGAACATAAATGGGAATCTGGCTACAGCCTGGGGTTTGTTAGCTGCTGCTCATAAGGCCGGAATTGACTTGTTCATAGGCTCTTACCCCATAACGCCTGCAACTGAAATTTTGCAGGCACTGGCAGAAAGGAAGGATCTTGGTGTTAAGAGTTTTCAGGCTGAAGACGAAATTGCGGGGATTTGCACAGCAATAGGGGCGTCATTTGCCGGAAAGCTTGCTGTAACAACTACTTCAGGTCCTGGTTTTGCCCTTAAATCCGAAGCTTTAGGTTTAGGCGTGATGGCCGAATTACCGCTTGTAGTTGTCAACGTGCAGCGTGGGGGACCCTCAACCGGCCTGCCAACAAAAACCGAACAATCTGATTTACTTCAGGCCATATATGGCCGCAACGGGGAGAGCCCGGTTGTTGTAATTGCAGCATCAACTCCTTCTGACTGTTTTCATTTTGCTTATATATCTGCTAAAATAGCACTTGAAAGGATGATTCCAGTTGTTCTGTTGACTGACGGATTCCTTGGTAATGGTTCTGAACCATGGAAAATACCATCTTTCAGTGAATTGCCCTCAATTGTGCCCCGCTTTGCTACCGATCCGGCTACTTTTAAGCCCTATTTCCGCGACGACAAGACACTCGCACGTGAATGGGCAATTCCGGGAATGAATGGTTTCCAGCACCGGATTGGAGGATTGGAAAAAGATCCTAATGGCAATGTTAGCCATGATCCGTTAAATCATCAGAAAATGGTTGAGATTCGCGATGAGAAAGTAAAACGTGTTGTTGAAATGGTTCCCGATCTGGAAATCTACGGTGATCAGAGTGGCGGTTTGTTGGTGGTCGGCTGGGGTGGAACATTTGGTTACATGGAGAGTGCCGTACGCGAAATGAGAAACAAGGGGGTGAAGATAGGCCTTGCTCATTTTAACTTTATCAGGCCATTACCCGCAAATACCTCAGAGGTTTTTGCAAGATACAAAAAGATTGTGGTCTGTGAATTGAATCTTGGTCAGTTTGCAAGCTATCTACGCGATAAAGTACCTGGTTTTGTATATCACCAATATAATAAAGTGCAGGGTCTACCGTTCACGATCAGGGAATTAGTTGATAATTTTGATAAGCTTTTGGAGGAATAATGATGGATGAAAGATTAGAATATACGTTGAAAGATTTTAAAAGTGAAAATGAAGTTCGCTGGTGCCCTGGTTGCGGTGATCATGCTGTCTTGAATTCCATACAAAAGGCAATGGCTACCTTAGGTATTAAACAAGAGGATTTTGCTGTTATTTCGGGTATTGGTTGTTCATCAAGGTTTCCATATTATATGAGTACATATGGATTTCATACAATTCATGGTCGTGCTGCCGCTGTAGCTTCCGGTGTGAAATGTGCAAACCCGAAACTTTCCGTATGGGAGATAACAGGCGATGGCGACGCTTTGGCTATTGGCGGAAATCACTTTATTCATACGATCCGCCGGAATATAAATATCAACATAATTTTATTCAATAATAAAATATATGGACTTACGAAAGGCCAGTATTCACCTACGTCAGATCTGGGGGCAATAACAAAAACCTCACCCCAGGGAACCATAGAAAATCCATTTATTCCAGGTCACCTGGCACTTGGGGCAGGCGGAACCTTCTTTGCAAGAGCTGTTGATAATAACATTAAACAATCTCAGGAGATATTCGAATTGGCAGCTAAGCATGAAGGAACATCCCTTGTGGAGATTTTACAGAATTGCGTAATTTTCAATGATGGGGTTCATGCTGAAATTTCGGACCCTAAAATGCGCGAAGAGCGGCAGATTTATCTGAAAAATGGTGAACCGATGATATTCGGAAATCTGAAGGATAAAGGACTGATATTTGATAAGACCGCACTTAAGGTGGTTACTATCGGCGAAAATGGGATAACGCGTGATGATATTCTGGTTCACGATGTTACCGAACCGTTTGGTTACCTTCATCAGCAGCTGATCGGAATGAAATTTCCGGATTTCCCTGTGGCCATGGGAGTTATCCGTGCAGTACCTGCACCTGTTTATGATCAGATGATGGAGAAGCAAATTACTGAAGTGAAAAGAAAGGCAAAAATACGATCTGTTGATGAACTTCTCAACAGTGGAAATACATGGGTTGTCGATTAAGGAATTAAGGAAACACTGTAGACAGAAGTTATATTAAATACTAAACGTATCATTAAACTATTCTTTGATATCAGAAAGTTCGATAGGAATGGTTAACGAAAATGTACTTCCCTTCTCCGGTTCCGAAACAACTTTTAATTCACCCTGAAGGATTTTGGATATTTTTTTTGATACAGACAAACCAATACCAATACCATCATAACCTCTTGTAAATGAATCGTCACCTTGTCTGAAAAAATCAAATATAATACTTTGTTTTTCAGGCGGGATTCCGATCCCGGTATCTTTCACATAATACATCAGATTCGATTCATTTTCAATAATATAGCCAAACTCAATTATTCCCTTGTGAGTGAATTTAACTGCATTTTTAAACAGGTTTGTAAGTATCTGGTTAATTTTACTTCTGTCTGCAGTTACGTAGGAGGATAATGAGCGTGTATCGGGCCTGAAAATCAGTTGGATCTGTTCGTGACCGGCCGAAGTTCTCAGAATGCTGTTCAGGGAGGCTTTGTTCTCCATAAAATGATCCATCAGGCTAAATGTCTGTTTGCGAAGTTTTATATTGGCCTGTTCAACGAGCGCCATATCAAAAACCCCTTCAATAATTGATAGCAGACTTTGACCGCTGGTTTGTATACTTGAAGCAAAATTGATATTCTCATCCGGAGCAACACTCGACATGATCAACTCACTGAAACCAAGAATATGACTGAGCGGGGTACGCAATTCATGGTTCATCATTGCCAGGAATGCAGATTTAAGACGGTTACTCTCCTCTGCCCTCTCCTTTGCAGATATCAGGTCATCAAGCATCTTTTTCTTTTCTGAAATATCATCCATTATCAGAATAAAGTTGCTTATCAATCCATTACCATTCATTAATGAGGATATAGTCACATCTTCCCAGTAGGTAGATTTGTCTTTGCGCCGGTTCTGAAATTCCCCTTTCCACACTTTTCCCGCAATCAGATACTCCCACATTGAATCGAAATCAGCATCAGAACTATGACCACGGTTAAATATTCTGGGTGATTTGTTAATCACCTCTTCCGGGGTATACTGCGTCAGGACAGTAAATGCAGTATTTACAAATTCAATTTTACCGGCTGCATTGGTAATTATCGTTGAAACCGGGCTTTGTTCAATTGCTTTACTTAGCTTGCGAATTAAAATCTCATGATTTTTTTGTCCGGTAATATCCTCTTTAACAGCCAGAAAATGGGTAATCTGACCCTCTTCGTTTTTTATAGGGGAAATTAATGCCGCTTCAAAATACTCTTCGCCACTTTTTTTGGTATTTTTAAACTCTCCCTGCCATTCTCCTCCTTCAAGAATAGTTTTCCATAACTCCGCATATTCGGCATTAGAGGTAAGACCCGATTTTAATATCCTCGGGTTTTTACCCAGTACTTCATTGAGCTGGTAACCTGTCAGTTCTGTAAATTTTGGGTTGACATATTCAATATGGCCTAAAGTATCAGTAATAACAATTGAGGCAGGGTTTTGATCCACAGCCCTCGAAAGGATTCTCAATTCATCTTCAACCCTCTTTCGTTCAGTCACATTCCTCATTATCCCTTCATGATAAAGAATATTTCCCTTTTCATCTGTATTATACCAGCGGTGATCCTCGACCCAAATTTTAGAACCGTCCTTTCTGCTGAATTTATAAACATCAAATCCACTTTTTGCCTCTTTTGAAACCTTACTTCTACTGATTTCAGGAGCAAAATACAATTCTTTCCTGAAATCAACAGCCATCAATTCTTCTTTACTGTTGTAACCTAACATAGTTACCAAAGCATTATTGACCGAGACAAACTTTCCATCATATGTACTTTTATAGACTCCATCCGGTAACTTTTCGACAAGGGTACGGTAAAGTTCTTCACTTGCTTTTAATGCTTCTTCAATCAGCTTCCTTTCAGTTATATCATACCCAATTCCGACAAGACCCTGCGCTTTCCTGTTTCCGTCATAAAAAGGAATTTTGGAGGATAGTCTCCAATGTTGTTTCCCAGTTAAATCAAAGTATGATGTTTCCTCATTAAAAAGTGGAATCCCTGTTTGAATAACTGCCAAATCTTCCTGAAAACCCCGGATGCCGACTTCATCAGGGATAATCTCTTTGTCTGTTTTGCCAATAATATCAGATTCACTCGCACATCCTAAATGATCAAGTTCGGCTTTGTTTGCGACTATTTTCCGGCCCTGAGAATCCTTGATATAAATGCTGTCGGGCAAATTATCAATAAGTGTTCTGAGCAAAGAACGCTCATGCCTGATTGCATCCTCAGCCAATTGACGGGCAGTCTCATCAACATATGAAGAGAGAATATGGCGAACCGATCCATCCGGGTTTCTCTCACAAACACACGAAAGTGTGGCATACAAAAGTGAACCGTCTTTTCTGACAAACCTTTTATCAATATCGTACCTGTCCAAAGTTCCTTCTGTCATCTCCGTGAAAAGCTGATTATTCTTGCCAACGTCATCAGGATAAGTCACATCAACCCAGGTCAGTTTTACCAATTCCTCTTTTGAATACCCTAACATCTGGCATAAACTCTGATTCACTTCGAGCCATTTTTTTTCAGGTGAAGTCACACTCATGCCCACCGAACAGTTCTGGAAATAATTTTGAAATGCCTTTCTGCTCTGCAATAATTCAAATTCTGTTTCCTGCCTCTCCATTTCACTTGCCGCCCGTATGGAAACAAGATTAAGGACAGATTCAACCAGTGACCGGTTATACAGGGGCCTCCGACTTATTAAAGCTATGGATCCAATAAGTTTTCCGTCCGAGCTCAAAAGAGTTGCCCCTACAAAACATTTTGGTTCATATTTCTGATATACAACATCCTGATGGAACATTTCAATGACATCACCTTCAAAAACACAGGCACTCTTTCCTACCGTTTCCTTAGATGCATTCCCCTTAAAAGCATAGATAATATTCTCCTGTAAGCCACCATCACAATAGTCTGCAAGTGTTTGTGCTAATCGTTTGTCAGCATTGATACGACTGATACAGATATAATGCAGACCAAGTGAATCAGCCAGAAACTTTGACAATGATTGAAAGAAGTCCTCTCCTAAATTTGTCCTTCCGGCACTCAAAAGGAATTGTTCCGTATCTTCAATCTTTTTACGACGGGTAATGTCCCGGATCACACTTATTAATGCATAAGGAATACTCTGATAATCTGAAACAACCGATGATTTTATCTCTATTGGAAACTCTTCTCCGTTTTTATTGATCGCAAGGTATTCCTGACCAGAAGCCTCCTCTCCGCTTAAAAGAAGACTCAGATATTCTTTTGCACCTGCAACATCGGACGGAACTATAAATTCAAGGAAATTATCGTGGACCGATTTTAGTTCTGCCTCATCCTGATATCCGAAAATCTGATAAGCACTTCTATTAATAGCAATCATCTTTCCACCAGTATCAGACATCACTATTCCGTCAGAAAATGATTCAACCAGTGCAAGGTTCATGTCCTCACTATTATAAGACTTCAATGACGCTTTTCTCTGATTGGAAATCCTGCTTATACCAGGTTTAATAATTCTTTCATCTTTTTGTGCCCCAATTCTTATTCCAACCTCAGTCAAAGTGGATTGAAATTCTTTTCTGCGGGATTTTTGATGCTCTACCCCGTTTCCTTTACCTTCAATAGTTAAGCAGACAAAAACTATGGAACCCGGTTTTATATTTTGATTATCCTCTTCTACATCGAAGAACTCCGGAATTTTTTTAATTCCGGCCATCAATTCAGACTTATTTACAGGTCTGGCAATTATTGTATCTTCGGGGTTTTCCGTAAATTTAATATCAAACTGCGGATAGCTTCCATCGTCTGAAATTGTTATAACAGGGATATGAGACAGGAACATATCGGATTTTAATGCTTTATATGCATTAATGCCTGTCCCTTCAGGTGAAAGATCAAACATTATCATATCAGGCATTTCATGCTGGCAGGCTGCCAGTCCCTCCTGCCATGAAGAAGCATTAATAAATTTGACTGTTGGAAAAACTTGAGATATTAATGCCTTAAATGCGATAAAATTATTGTAAATATCGTTAATCAGTAATATCTTTTTGTATTTGTTTGCCATATTCTAATTAAGGTCATTTAACCCGTTCACAACACACCCAATTTCGACTGAGTCATTGGCATTTTAATATTCACGGTCACCTTGTCCGGAAATTTCGTCCAAAATTAAGAGTATTTATTAATTAACAAAGTGTCAAAGATATTTTATGGTATTTAGAACGAAGAAATGAATGCCAGACTGAGTTTTGATATTTTAATTTCTCTCCCATTTTTTACAATTTAATCCGCCAAGCAAGTATAAACAAATTTTTTAAAATAATTGTTTTAAATAGTGTACGATCATGAATATTTTGAATTTCTAAAATCATATAGGTTTTAATTCATTCTGAAAGCAGGGATAGTACTTTGTAAAACTTGCTTACTTTTACAAAGATAATTCCTGAATCAAAACTTTTATGTCAGGAATTATTTTTGAGGAGTTTATTGCATTTAGTATCATAAAACTGTTTGGGGAAACATTTTCAGCGACCTTATGGCAAACGCTGGAAAATACAGATAACAGGTCATTGATTTAATCTATAATAAATGGAAGCTGATTTGATTACCATTGGTGATGAAATTCTGATTGGTCAGATCACAGATACCAATTCGGCCTGGATGGCCCGGAAACTTAATGATGAAGGGATTAGTATCCGGCAAATAACAACTATATCCGATAAACCGGCTCATATTTTAGAAACTCTATATGAATCGGGCAAAAAAGCTTCTATAGTTCTGGTTACAGGAGGACTTGGTCCTACCAGTGATGACAGGACAAAATCATCACTAATGACCTTCTTCGGGACGAAACTAGTTGAAGACAAGAACGTATTGGAACATATAATTCAATTACTCACTCCACGGGGTGTCGGGATAAACCAGCTTAACCGCGAACAGGCACTTGTTCCCGTTTCAGCAACAATTCTGCCGAATAAACTTGGAACTGCTCCGGGACTCTGGTTTGACCATCAGGGAACTATTTTTGTTTTCATGCCAGGTGTCCCGTTTGAAATGAAATACCTTATGGAGTATGAGGTACTCCCAAGGATAAAAAAATTGTTCAACGCTCCGAAAATAATTCACCGTACTATTTTAACACAAGGATTGGCTGAATCGGTACTCGCTGAAAAAATATCTGACTGGGAGGATCGCCTGCCGGAATGTCTCAGTCTGGCTTATCTGCCCCGGCCCCAGGATGTAAGGTTACGGCTTTCCGCAAACGGTGAAGACCAGGAATTATTATCACAATTAATTGAAGATAAAATCAAAGAGCTAAAACAAATAATTCCAGAAAATATTTTTGGGTATGAGGATGAAACATTGGCTGGTAATATTGGTAAAATTCTAATTGAGAGAGGATTATCAGTGAGTGTGGCTGAAAGTTGTACGGGGGGAAATATTTCTCACTTCTTTACCCAAAATCCCGGCAGTTCACGGTACTTTAAAGGTGGAATTGTTGCTTATTCCAATGAATTAAAGACAAAATTACTTGGGATAAGTGCCCAAATGCTTTCAGACAAAGGAGCTGTGAGCAAAGAGGTAGTGGAAGCAATGGCTTTTGCTGCCCGTCAACTTCTCAATTCCGATTTTGCCATCGCAACATCAGGAATTGCCGGTCCTGACGGGGGAACATCCGAAAAACCCGTTGGCACCGTCTGGATTGCTATTGCTAACCCTGATCGCATAATATCCAAAGTTTATAACTTTGGGAAGGATCGTGAACGGAATATTATCCGTTCAAGCCAGACTGCATTAAATATGCTGAGACTTCAATTATTAAAATAATAATAATTTAAAAATCAATAATATATGAAAAAAGGATTAATTATTGCGGGATCCATTATAGGCCTGCTAATTATTACGATGATCGTCATTCCTCTTGTTTTTAAGGGTAAAATCGTCCAAAAAATTAAACTTTCAGCCAACGAATCAGTAAATGCAAAAATTGATTTCTCCGGCGTCGAATTATCGCTTTTCCGAAGTTTTCCCCAATTGAATGTTGTGTTAAAAAACCTTTCTGTTACCGGAATAAGCGAATTTAATAATACCAGTTTATTAACGGTAGAAGAACTTTCGACTTCTGTGAACCTTTCGGGCTTATGGAATAGTGACAGGTTTGTTATCACTTCGGTCCGACTTAATCGGCCTGCTTTAAATATGGTTGTTAATAAAGCAGGAAATTCAAACTGGAATATAACAAAACCAAAATCAGACCAGAAAATACAATCCGAGGGTAAGAGCAGGCAGATAGATCTGAAGAAAATCGAAGTCCGTGATGGATCATTTGCCTATAATGACGAGTCAACACCAATGCTTTTCATACTGCGAAATGGAACTTTTAATATCTCAGGTTCTTTGAAAGGGAGTAATAGTCAACTTGATATCACAGGTCATGCCGATAGTATTAGCTTCGATTATAACGGCTCGCGATATCTCTCCCGCCTGAAGGCTGAAATTAAGGGTGCCTTGCAATCCGATTTCGATAAAATGTCATTTACATTCCTGGAAAACAAATTATTAGTCAACAAATTACCGCTTGAAGCCCAGGGAACATTTATTATGGGAGAAAAAGATTACAATTTTGATCTGACCTTTAAATCTCCAGCCTCTTCATTTAGCGATTTGCTGGGTTTTATACCCGATCAATTCCAGAATAATCTGAAAGGCATTGTTGCAAATGGAGATATAGTTTTTAACGGTTTTGTAAAAGGAGTTTATTCTGAAAAAACCTTTCCCGGATTTGGTGTAAATCTAAAAATTGACCGTGGCAGACTGAAATATCCAAAGATGCCGAAAGAAATTGAAAAGATTGATTTAACGGCCAGTTTCACCAAGCCTCAGGGGGATCTTGATCAGACAAAAATTGATATAGAAAAGTTTGAAGCCTCAGTAGCTGGCAATCCAATTGCAGCTACATTACATGTTTCCTCACCTGTGAGTGATCCGCAGTTGAAAGGGAATCTAAGGGGGCGAATAGATTTTGCTTCACTGAAGCAGGCAATTCCTATGGATTCTATCGATATAAGGGGTGTAATTGATGCTAAAATTGATTTTGAAGGTCAATATTCTTCAATCGAAAAAGAACAATATGAGAAATTCAAGACCGATGGGATCATTTCAATGAAAGATTTTATGTATTCATCAGCTACACTACCTCAAAAGATTGATATCAGTTCAGCCGAATTAAGACTTAATCCCAAAACTATAACCCTTAACACCCTTTCGGGGAATATGGGGGGAAGTGATTTTGCTGTCAACGGTTCTATTACAAATTACTGGGCATACTTTCTTAAAAAAGGGATATTGAACGGAAATATTACTGTCAATTCCAAATATATTGATTTAAATCAACTAATGCCAAAATCAGCATCAAATGACCCATTGGCAGCGGGTAAACCATTTGAGGTTCCCGATAATATTAATTTCACAATTCAATCGTCAGTTAATAAGGCTCTTTACGAAAAAATGAACATTACCGGAATTGCCGGTAAGATGTTTATTAAAGAGCAAAAAGTGATTCTTGACGGATTGAATATGAATATGCTAAGTGGGAAAGTGTTAGTTTCAGGAGCCTATTCCACCCCTAAAAATGCAGTCCCCGATTTTGACTTTAAAATGGATATTAAGGATTTTGATCTGCCCACCGCTTATCAGTCACTAAGTACAATACGACACTTCCTGCCAATTGCAAAGGAGAGTACCGGGGCATTTAATACCGGAATTTCCCTGAATGGCAAACTTGGGAATGGCTATACTCCCGACTTTTCCACTCTGAACGGAGGAGGATTACTGACAGCCAAAAACATTGAACTGATTGAGGCCTCACTTTTTAATGAAATCGGAAAGTATTTCAGAAAAGATTTATTCAAACAGGTTAAAGTTAATGATTTTACGACCAATTTTAAAATTGTTGACGGTGGATTGATTGTCTCCCCATTCACCACAAAGATTGCCGGACAAGATGTTACTATATCAGGCAAACAGAGCGTAACAAAAAATATCGACTACCGGATTGATTTTAAGGTGAGCAAAACTGATCTAAGCGAAGAAGTTAACAAATATATAGGTCTTGTGCCGGGTGCCGAAAACATTTCAAAATATCCTATTGGAATTAATCTTGGAGGCACATTTGATAAACCCGATGTCAAAGTTGATCTCACCGAATCAAAAAAGTTAGTAGAGGCAGAATTTAAAAAGAAAGCCGGCTCTGCAATCCAGGATGCAGTTAAAAAATTCGGATTGGACAAACTATTCAAATAAATAACAACCTGCAATTAATATATTTAGATCACTCAATAATTCTATCTTTGTAATTCTTTTAAAAATAGATATACTTATACCGAAAAGAGAATTATGAACATTGCACTGATTGGATACGGGAAAATGGGAAAAGAGATTGAGCAGATTGCGGTTAACCGGGGACATTCAGTCGTTTTAAAAATAGATATCAATAATACTGAGGAACTTACGATAGAGAACCTATCGAGGTCAGATGTAGCTATTGAATTCACTTCCCCTTCCACGGCCTTCAATAATTTTATGCAATGTTTTGAAGCAGGAGTTCCTGTTGTTAGCGGAACTACCGGATGGCTGGATATGAAAGCGGAGGTTGAAAAAAAATGTTCCGAAAAAAAAGGTTGTTTTTTCTACGCATCAAATTTCAGTCTTGGTGCAAACATCCTCTTCGAAATGAACAGGAATCTGGCCCGCATAATGAAGCAGTTCCCCCAATATGATGTTTCAATTACAGAGGTACACCATACTCAAAAGCTTGATGCACCCAGTGGAACAGCGATCACGCTGGCTACTGATATCATAGGATTGCATGGGGCAAAAACGAATTGGACAATCAATGAACAGAAATCAAATGACGAATTATATATATGTTCCATACGCGAAGGTACCGTTCCAGGAATACATACGATAAATTATAACTCCGAAGAAGATTTCATCTCAATTACACACAGTGCCCACAGCAGGAAAGGACTTGCTCTGGGAGCAGTTCTGGCAGCTGAATTCTGTATCGGACGCAAAGGTATTTTATCAATGACAGACCTCTTGAAATTTTAATGAAATAAATACAATCATAATGAATAATTTATTGGAAAACAAATGGTTTAAATTTGGCCTTGTTGGTGGCCTTTATTTGCTGTGGATTATTTGGTTAAATAATTACTGGTGGTTGATCGGGCTGCTGATAATTTTTGATATTTACGTAACAGAAAAAGTTCATTGGTCGTTCTGGAAAAAGAAAAACCCACCCGAAGGTAAACAAACAAAACTTGTTGAATGGATCGATGCCATTATTTTTGCCGTCATTGCCGCTACATTTATCCGTATGTTTTTTATTGAGGCTTATACTATTCCAACTTCATCCATGGAAAAGTCGATGATGGTAGGAGATTATCTTTTTGTCAGTAAAATGGCTTATGGACCGAAGATGCCTAATACACCTGTATCATTTCCGTTTGTTCATCATACAATGCCTCTTTCGAGTACAATGCGATCCTTTTCCACTATAATTCATTACCCTTACAGAAGAATTGCCGGGTTTGGAAAAGTGAAGAATGATGATGTCGTTGTATTCAATTTTCCGGAAGGAGATACAATTACATTAAATATGCAGGAAAGAAGCTATTATGAGTTGGTGCGTTCGTATGGAAGAGACAAAATACATTCTGATAAAACGGTTTTTGGAGATATTATTTACCGGCCGGTCGATAAACGGGAAAACTACATTAAAAGGTGCATTGCAATTCCGGGTGATTCAATGAAAATTGTCAGGGGCCAGGTTTATGTAAATGGGAAACCCCAAAAGGAAATACCTGGTATGCAGTATAAATACCTTGTCAATATTAATGGGACAACAATAAATACAAGCGCATTGGAGAAACTGGATATAGCACAGTCCGAAATTGAAGGATCCGATTCCCGTTATATCATGTCACTGACTGCTGAACAGACCAAAAAAATGGATGGACTTAAATTTATTCAGTCAAAAGAGAGGGTAACATGGCCAGCCGATACCAGCGACCCGGCAATCTTCCCATCCGATCCGAAGTTTTCCTGGAATCTTGATAATTTTGGTCCGATCTGGATTCCCAAAAAAGGGGTAACTATTAACCTGACACTTGCCAACTTACCCTTGTATAAGAGAATCATTGACGTTTATGAAGAGAACGATTTGCAGGTCAAAGACAATGCTATCATTATAAACGGTATCCTGGCTTCAACCTATACCTTTAAAATGGATTATTACTGGATGATGGGGGACAACCGATATAACTCTGCAGACTCAAGGTATTGGGGGTTTGTCCCTGAAGACCATATTGTTGGTAAAGCATTTTTTGTATGGCTTTCACTTGACAAAAATAAAAGCTTCCTTTCGAAAATCCGCTGGAACCGGTTTTTTATGACTGTCAGGTAATTTTTACCAATTTGAAGCAAAGCCTTGAATAGCCACAGTCGGGTTTTGTATTTGAAAAAGCATTAAAATAGATTGCGTTATGAAGGTAATCAGCAGATCAGTTGCTATATACATTTCATTATTGATCCATTTATCGTGCAGTACATCAGGATACATTACTGATCCACAGAGTACTCAAAGACAAAAAGAGATGAGGAAATACCGTACCGGAGTAAATTTTGCTGATATCGGACTCGTATTTGCCTCCTCTGTTGGTGCTGCATTTACAGGAATCAATATTTATCCGGAACCTCAATCGAAATCATTTAAAAAATTAAAGCTGGTAAATGAGTCACAGGATTCCATGTTTGTAAATATGGTAACCGACCGTATTTGGAAAGATTCAGTCTATTGTGATATAACCAATATTGTGATGCCACCGGGGCAGTCGCTAAAAGTAATTGTACCTTTGGGTGCTGCGTACAATATTTTTTTCAGAAATGATTATAATGCCCCTGATGACGAAAAAGTGGAGATTAACACAGCCGATATCAGTACGGTTAAGTTAAGGCCTGAAATTGAAAAACCCAAAAATGTATCACTAAACTAAAAGTGAATTTCAATGCAACGTGGATTACTTACAGGGATTGTACTTGGTGTTGCGATGACAATTTTTGCATTGCAAAATCCTGTCAAAGTACTGGTTAAGTTCCTATGGTTTAAATTTACCGATGTACCGCTGGCACTTATTCTGGTGATCTCAATACTGACAGGTATTTCAATCACAGCGGTATTTGCATTTATTGACAAACGAAGACTAAGAGTTAAGATTAAAAAATTACAGAACAGGGTCCGGGATATTGAAGCTCAGGTGTCTGAAGAAGGGAAGAGAAAAGAAACAGCAGACTTAATATCGGATGATGGTTTAACGATTGAAGGAGAACCGGGCAACAAATTTTTCGAATATTGATGGACAATCAACAAGCCAATGTTTTGTTAAGCAGTGCCTATCTCGCCCCGGTACAATATTTTACCAAACTGATTAGTTATCAGATTATCAATCTGGAATATTGTGAGAGCTACCTTAAACAATCATACATGAATCGTACGGTTATTCTTTCAGTTAACGGTCCATTGAAATTATCATTACCCATTGTTAACGGACCAAGGGCAAAAGGAATGATCCGGGATCAGCAACTCTCATATGAATATCATTGGCAGCAAATGCATTGGCGCGGGATTTCGTCTGCGTACAATAACTCACCCTTCTTCCAATACTATTCAGATAATCTGGCACCTTTCTATCATGAGAAAAAATGGAAATATTTAGTCGACTTTAATTTTGAAATACAAAAAGCTGTAATGAAATCAATTAATTTTGATGTAACAATAAAATGCACGGATGATTATTGCCCCCGGGGTGATGTTCCGGAAACGACTGATGACTTTCGCTGCAATATCCACCCAAAACCACAAAAACAAATTGGTGATAAACGGTTTAGCCCAACCATTTACACACAGGTATTTCATGATAAATGGGGATTTGTACCTAATCTGAGTATTCTGGATCTACTTTTTAATGAAGGACCTGAAACTTTACTTCATTTGCGTTCGTGTATCAGGTAAATGGTTAAAAGTAAAATAAAATGTTCTTCTCATCAGATTGGCAATTTGCCTTAATGATTACAGCTTCTCCATGACAAATTTTCTAATAATATCGGCATGATCGAAAGCCATTTCCGGTAACGAGATAATTGGAAACCAACAGGCTTTCAGGGCATCGTCTCCTCCGGTTGCAGGAAGTGGCTCCTGCATCCTTCCATAAAAAACTGTTGAAATAGTACGATGGCGTGGATCACGGCCAATAGTGTCGAAAGTATAAAACTGTTGCAGATCAACATTTTGTAATCCTGTCTCTTCCCAGAGTTCACGACGGCAGGCATCAAGCAAAGTCTCTTCTATACCTATAAACCCTCCGGGAAGTGCCCACTTACCTTCAAATGGCTCAAATTTCCGAAGGATAAGCAAGATCATATCCTGGCTGAAATTTCTGGCAACAACTATTGCATCAACAGTAATAGCTGCACGTGGATATTTATAACAGTATTGAAATTCCATATCCTTTTCAATCACTCTCTTGGCTTTTTTGAATTTCGCACAATGATATAGATTACAATGATAATTGCGAAAAGATAACCAACTATTTCAAGATGTGCCATAGGGATAAATCTAATTAATTGGGGATAAGTCGTCGCATAAGCCTCAGCTGATGAGTATACCGTCCTGTATCAATATTGACAATACCAAAATGATCCAGATTATCGATGCGTACCATACCGGATGAATGAATAATTTTATTCTTTCCCATAATAATACCCACATGAATTAATACGCCATTTTCATTATCAAAAAATGCAAGATCACCTGGCAATGTTTCCTCAACAAAAGTAATATTTTCACCTAAAATTGCCTGATATTCAACATTTCTAGGGATAATAATTCCTGCCATTTTATACAATATCTGCGAAAAACCCGAGCAATCGATTCCGAAAGGTGTCCTGCCACCCCAAAGATAAGGTGCATTGACATATTTAAGCGCGTTATACATCATCATTTCACGGACATCAAAATCATCAGGCGGGAAATTGTTTCGCTTTATTTTATAGATTTTCTGACCTATCCTGAACGTACGGGCTTTCTTATTGAACTGGGGCAGAGAACTGCCGGCAACAATCAGGAAATTAGTAACACTATCCCTGAGATGAACAATGTTCGATAGATCAGTAGTCACAAACTGCGTAATACCGTCCAATTGCAGGAAGTGGTTCTCACTAACTTCATTGACCATTCTGATGTCGATCCACCCTTCAGACCCCTCAGAAGAGAGCTTAATACGACACCATCCGTGGTTCGTTTCCAGGATGATATAGTGCTCACCAAAAAGTACTTGGGTGCACATTTCACTGGTTTCGCACGGTTCAGACCGTACAGGGACAATACTAAGGCTGGAAATCCCGTATCTCATTAAAATATATTACTTTTGATTAGTCCCAAATATACAAATTAATTGTTTCCCGCTTTAAAGGTCAGTAAAGAGAAAATTATGAATCCGGATAAGAAAAAATGGTTTGAATCAGCCAGCTGGCACACTTTTTATTTATCTCTTATATTTATCATGACCGCAGTTGTTCTCTTTCTTATGTTACCACAGGAGGGAAGATTTCGTTATGAATTCCAAAAAGGCAGACCATGGATGCACCCTACATTAATTGCTCCTTTTGATTTTGCAATTATGAAATCGGATCAGGCAATCAGCGAAGAACGCGATTCATTGGTACAATCGCTGACACCTTATTTTCTCTTTCACGATTCAGTTGGCAAACAACAAATTAAATCATTATCACTAAGAATTGATGAGATTACCCTCAAAGAAAACACCGAAATTCTTTACTCAAGAATTGTTAAAGATAAAGTAATTACTATATTCGAAAAATTGTACGGTTCGGGAATTCTGGAACAAGACGTGTCCAATTTTCCTCCTTTAGCCGGAAAGAAAGCATTGATAATTATTAAAAACAAATTGGCGGAAAAAATTTCGACCGGAAAATTATACACACTGAAATCTGCCTATTCCGAAGCAATTACTTCACTTGATCTGCTCAAGAACAGTGATCCTGACCTGAAACAAATACTGGAAAAATTCAATGCTGAAGATTATCTGGCAGTTAATCTGACATTTGACCAGGGTAAAACCGATTCCGAAAAGCAAAAAATGTTGGAGAACCTCTCCACTACCTATGGTGTGGTTCAGGAGGGTGAACGTATTGTTTCACAAGGTGATGTGATATCTCCACACACTTATCTCATACTCGAATCACTTAAAAAATCGTTTGAAAAAAGTCGTGGTGACCTGACAAAATACTATCTGATAATAATCGGCAAAGCAATATTTATCAGCATGTTACTGCTTACGCTTTTCCTGTTTATCTACAATATAAGACGAAAATTGCTTAAATCAAAGCGAGATATCACATTCACCCTGTTGATGATGATACTGATGATTCTGTTTTGCAGGATCATTGTTTCGTCGGATAACATTCCGGTTTACATTGTTCCGTTCACAGCCCTTGCATTAATTATCCGGACATTCCTCGATGCCCGGCTCGCAATTTTCGTAAATACTATTACCGCTATTATTGTCGGATTTATGGTTCCCAACGGATATGAATTTGTGCTGCTTACTATTCCTGCAGGAAGTATTGCAGTGATAAGCCAGAATAATCTTCAAAGACGTGATCAGTTAATATTCACATCTTTAATTATTTTTTTCGTTTATACTTTCACCTATATAGGTATTTCGCTGATCCAGGAAGCCAGTTTGACTGCACTTGACTGGACTGCTTTGAAATGGTTTTTTATCAATGCCGTCCTTACCCTTATTACCTATCTCGTGGTTTTTGTGATCGAAAAATCCTTTGGATTTGTTTCGGATGTTACCCTGATTGAATTATCTTATTCAAACCAAAAACTACTTCGCAAACTTGCAGAAGAGGCCCCGGGAACATTTCAGCATTCTTTACAGGTTGCCAATTTAGCTGAAGAAGCGATCCTGAGGCTGGGAGGGAATCCTCTTTTGGTGAGAGCCGGTGCACTTTACCACGATATCGGAAAACTTATAGATTCTCAATACTTTACTGAGAATCAGGTATTGGGCATTAATCCACATGACGGACATTCGGTGGAAGAAAGTGCGAAAATAATCATTGATCACATAAACAAGGGTGTTGAACTTGCAAGAAAACATAAAATACCTGAACAAATAATCGAATTTATAAAAACCCACCACGGTACTACTAAAGCAGGATATTTTTTTGTTGAAATCAACAAAAATGCTGATCAGCAAGCTGATGAAAATCTTTTTACATATCCCGGCCCTTTGCCTTCAACACGTGAAACTGTTGTTGTTATGCTAGCCGATAGTATTGAAGCAGCTTCCCGCAGTCTGGATAAAAAAGACAATTCCAGTTTTAAAAAATTAATAGATACAATCTTTCAGCAAAAAATTGAAGCCGGACAACTAGATTCAGCACCATTGACTTTCAAGGATATAACAATGCTTAAAGAGATATTTCTGGAAAAACTTCACAATATATACCACGTAAGAATTATATATCCGTAAAAACGTTTTAAATTTGGGCTTGGCCCTGTTCATTTTTGCACGAAAATTGTTATGTTTTTACACACAGGGACCGAGGCTGTATCATAAGTCTTTTTACCGCTGAGAAACGCAAAGAAGGCGCAAAGTTGCGCAGAGATATTCTGCTGTATTTTAATGCTTTGCGATCCTCTGTGGTTTTTCTTAGCGGCTCTCTGCGGTTAAATATTTTACTTTTGATACAGCCTCGGTCTTTTTAAACTTGTCAGGTCTTTCAAAGTGAACAATTTGAAAAATAGTCTTCTCATGAAAAGAATAACATATTTCATGCTTTATTTATCCCTTCTGGTGTTTTATAGCTGCAGGAAAGATTCTGCACAGAATCCGGAGCAATTAATTGATCCCTCTGTGCTTTTTACGGCCAATACTTTTAATGACTTGTATCTTTGGTACGAGTCTATGCCAGTCGTTGATCTGACTTCTATTAAAACACCGGATGAATATATTGGAAAAGTCAAATACAGCAAAGACAAATGGAGTTTTTCCATGTCATATACTGAGATGATGGATTTGCTTCAAAATGGGTTGACAACCGGATGGGGTGTTGGCCTGGGCTTTGATAATCAAAACATTCTTAGGATCTTATTCGTATACGACAATAGCGTAATGGGAAAATCAGGAGTTAAGAGGGGCTGGCAAATTAAAGCAATAAACGGGAAAGCAGTATCTTCAATGACCAATAGCGAAGTGAACAGCGCAATTGGCAATACGAGTAATTCGTTCCTATTTGTTAAACCTGACGGATCAGAATCGACAATTCAAATGACCAAAGGTGCGATTGTGATCAATTCAGTCCTTTATTCGAACATATATCTGAAAGGTAACAAAAAGATAGGGTATTTCGTTTTCAGCGATTTCCTGGGGAGTTCCGTTAAAGAGCTAAATACTTTATTCGATGGGTTTTCACGTGATGGGGTCACAGATATAATTCTTGATATAAGGTATAATGGCGGCGGTACTCTCGACTGTGCCGACTCGCTTGTTGCAATGCTTGCAGGGCTACCGAATAAGGATAAGGTTTATAATACACTGGCTTACAATAATAAACATATAAGATTAGGATATTCAAGCATAATTGGACTGAAAAGGAACAGCGTTAAGTTGGATAAATTGGTTGTGATAACAACCTCTTCAACAGCATCAGCAAGTGAGTTGGTAATTTCGGGGTTAAAGCCTTATCTGAACATGAAATTGATCGGTTCCAAGACTCATGGGAAACCGGTTGGAATGAATATTGAAGGTGATACAAAGCTGAATTTAGCCGTAGCACCAATCAGTTTCCGAAATGTTAATTCACAGGGTTACAGCGACTATTTCGATGGAATTCCTGTTGATTTTAATATAAACAGCAATGTGAACCAGGACTGGGGTGACCTGTCTGATGCTTGTCTGACGGCTGCACTGAATTATATTTCAACTGGCACAGCAGGGGTAGTCTCAGGTACAAAATCACAAATGACACCAGAAATGATTATTTACAAAGGTTCTGATAACCCTGTGGTGGATGCATTTCAATCGCTGCAATTAACTGCTCATTAATTCAGAAACCGATGAAATAAATAATTTATTTTGAATGTAAATAATCCTTTTAGTTCATATCATTGTGCTACTTTTAAGAATTAAACAAAGCAAAGCAATACTATTATGCAAACCATTAAAATGGGATTGAGGCTTACCCTTACGTTCTGGCTTATTTTCAATCTTTCTTATGCCGGAAATAAAGAGCGGGGATATAAATTTGAATTAATAAAAGAGATCCCTCATACATCTGTCAAAGATCAATCAAAGTCAAGTACTTGCTGGTCATTCGCCGGAATGTCATTTTTCGAGGCTGAAATGCTGCGGATGGGTAAACCGGAAGTCGATTTATCAGAAATGTACCCCGTTAGTATGTGCTATCGTGAAAAAGCCCGGAAATATGTCAGGATGATGGGGAAAACCAACTTCGGCCCGGGAGGGGTACTTTTTGATGATCTGTACGTTGCTGATAAATATGGACTTGTTCCTGAGAGTGCTTTCCCGGGATTAAAATACGATGAAGAAAAACATGTTCATGGCGAAATGGATACTATGCTGAGGAAAATGGTTGATGCAGTTGTCGAAAACAAGAATAAGAAACTTTCCCCTGTTTGGGAAGAGGCAATCGGTAGTACCATCGACGCCTATTTGGGCACTGCCCCTCAGAATTTTGAATATCAGGGCAAGTACTATACCCCACAAACTTTTACTTCCGATTTTTGCGGCATTAAAAGTGATGATTATGTACAGGTTACATCCTTCACACATCACCCGTTTTACCGGCCATTTATCCTTGAGGTGCCCGACAACTGGCTTTGGAGCGAATTTTATAATGTTCCACTCGACGAACTTCAGGAAATTGTCGATTATTCGATTCAACAAGGTTATTCTGTTCTTTGGGCTGCCGATACGAGTGAAAAAGGATTTGCAACTTCATTGAAAGGAATCGCAGTAATCCCTGATAAGGGGGTGATGAATATGAAAAACCCGGAAATCGCAAAATGGGATAGCCTGACGGAAAAAGAAAAGGAGGAAGAGCTCTATAAATTTGAAAAGCCAGGAGGAGAACAGGTTATTACGCAGGAAATAAGACAGGCCGGCTTTGACAATATAGAAACTACGGATGACCATGCTATGCATTTGATTGGACTTGCTAAAGATCAAAATGGCACAATATATTATAAAGTGAAAAATTCCTGGGGCAATTACAATGATCTAAAGGGATATTTCTACGCCTCACGACCATATCTGCGCTACAAAACCACGGCCATATTAGTAAATAAAGCTGCTATACCCGAACCTATCCGGATAAAACTTAAACTGCTGTAAGCCAGGGCATTCTTTACTATAATTTATTCCGTAGCCGCATTCATTAAGGAGCTAAGCGTTTTTTTTACGAATGAGGTTTTTTATTAACCGAAAATATATCTACTTTTGCGGCCAGTTCCGTATGCAATCTCTGACAGAAAACAAATAGACACTGTGAATATTGCGTTCGTTAATAATATCGTTAAAATCAATATTGATGGATCTGATTAAAATTGCAGAAAATGCGTTTTTAGGTGAACAGAAAGAACTTCCTACATTTCACGCAGGCGACACTGTAACTGTTCGTTACAAGATCGTAGAAGGTGCTAAAGAGAGAATTCAAAATTACAAGGGTACTGTAATCCAGATCAAAGGTACCGGTACAACAAAAACGTTCACCGTTCGTAAAATGTCTGGTAATATCGGCGTTGAAAGGATTTTCCCTTTCTTCTCTCCTTTTATCGATGGCATTGAAGTAAATCGTATGGGACGTGTACGTCGTGCACGTTTGTTCTATCTTCGGGAATTGACCGGCAAAAAAGCCCGTATCAAAGAAAAAAGATTCTAAGAACAACAACAGTAATTCAGGGTTCCCCAAAAGGGAACCTTTTTTTTTCTAATTTTATAGAAAATTATCAGCTGCCAATGGTTTTGCTTTCAAAGGAGAAACTATTTACTAAACGTTGGTTTATCGATTACGGTTTCATTACAATTGGATCCTTTATAATGGCCGTGGGTTTTGTGTTTTTTATAACCCCGCATAAAATAGTCCCCGGTGGTATTTATGGAGTTGGAATCATTGTCCATTATTTGACCAAAGGGATGACAATATGGTCAGACGGGTTTCCAATAGGGTTGTTTAACCTGTTAGTAAATATTCCATTAACATACTTTGGAATGAAGCTTCTTGGTCCACGGTTTGGCACTAAAACAATTTATGGTTTTGTTTCCTCTTCAATATTTATGGATTGCATCACAAGTCTGCGTGAAATTGGTGATGCCCCACTTGTAAATGATATTTTACTGTCGTGCATCTTCGGGGGGGTATTAACCGGTATCGGTCTTGGGTTGATTTTTAAGGCACGCGCCACCTCCGGGGGCAGCGATATTATTGCAATGGTTATTACAAGATATACACGTATACCTATTGGTCAGATGCTGATCTGGGTCGATACAGTAATTGTTTTGGTTGCATTGGCCGCTTTTAAAGATTGGCAGATACCTCTTTACAGTATGATAGTAATCTATATTACCGGACGCGCGGTTGACCTGATTCTTGAAGGGGCAAATTACAATAAAGCGTTAATAATTATTTCGGATAAGCACTCTGATATCCGTGATAAGATCATTAACGATCTGGCACGTGGCGGCACTTACCTGAAAGGAGTTGGTATGTACACCAATACAGAGAAAAATGTCATTTTCACTGTTGTTAACCGCAGAGAAGCTGCAATTTTGGAAGAACATATTAACCAGATTGATCCCCAGGCTTTTATTACAATAATGGATGCAAGTGAGATTCTCGGGGAAGGATTTCAATCATTAAAACATAAGATTGAGGATCATTGATAATCCTCAATAATGAAATTTGAATCATGAAAAAGGTCATCTGCCAAATATTAATGTACCTTTACTTGTTGCCGTTTCCTGGATTTGCCCAGAAGGTTGGACTTGTCCTAAGCGGAGGCGGGGCAAAAGGACTCGCCCATATTGGCGTAATAAAGGCACTCGAGGAAAATAACATTCCAATTGACTATATTACGGGAACTTCCATGGGTGCAATTATCGGTGGACTTTACGCTGCAGGGTACTCGCCCGAAGAGATGGTTACCCTCTTTAAATCTGAAGAATTCAAAAGTTGGTCAACAGGAATCATTCCTCCAAAATATGCATATTATTTCAAACAACTGGAGGATAACCCTTCTTTTATTGATCTCGATTTTGCCAGAAAAGAGGATAAAATGAAACTCTCTCTTCCCACAAATATTATTCCGTCAGGACAGATAGATTTTGCTTTTATGGAATTATTCAGTCCTGCCACTGCTGTTTCTGACAGGAATTTTGATCAGCTTTTTGTTCCTTTCAGATGTGTGGCTACCGACATTTACCGCAACGAACCTGTTATTTTCCGAAAAGGAGATCTTGGGCTGTCCATCAGGGCCTCAATGACTTTCCCTTTCTATTTTAAACCGATAGAAATCGACAATGTTTTGCTTTTCGATGGCGGTTTAGTAAACAATTTCCCATATGACATTATGCTTCAGGACTTTAATCCAAATATTATGATCGGCAGCGTTGTTGGTTCTTTGAATAACAAACCAAACAGGGACGATATTAAACTACAGATTGAAAATATGATGGTTCGCAAAACAAATTATTCAATACCTGACAGCCTTGGGATAACCATCAAATCGCCTGTTGACCATATTACCCTCCTGGACTTTGAAAGACTTGACGAGATTGAGCAGGATGGTTATAAATCCACAATGGCACAAATGGGGAAAATTAAATCGCTGATTGCCAGAAGGTCTGACTTGCAAGATATTACGCGGAGACGCGAAGAGTACAGAAGTAAAAGTCCTGCAATGAAATTTAATAATATCCAGGTATCAGGTGTGGATGGATCTCAAAGATACTACATCATTCAATCAATACGCCACAAATCAAAATCATTTGATCTGGAAAACCTCAGAAAGGAATATTTTAAAATTCTGGCTGATGATAAAATCAAATCATTATTGCCTTCCGCTGATTATAACAAGGTAACCGGACTATATAACCTCCAACTCAAGGCAGAACAGCAAAATCCTCTGGCAGTAGGTGTTGGAGGCTATTTCTCGCTTTCTGATGTCAACCAGGGGTATATTGGCCTTGACTATCGTCTTTTCAATAATCTTCCGATAACGATTCAGTCGAATATCCATATAGGCAAATTCTACAGTTCATTCCTTTTAGGCTCGCGCTTTAATTTTACGACTAAACAACCTTTCTCGATTGAACTTTATTTCATCAAAAACCGTACTGATTACTTCTCCGGATCAACTGAACTTTTCTTCGAAGATAAACGCCCTCATTATGTTATCCGTAACGATGACAATATCAATTTTGATGTTAGTTTTCCTGCCAAAACCACTTCAAAATGGGAAGCAGGCATTGACTTTGTAAATCAATATGATGATTATTATCAGACAACTTCGTATACAAAAGATGATGAACCTGACCGCACTATATTTACTGCAGGAAATCTGCACGCCCGTTTTGAGATAAAAGCCTTTAATAAGAAACAATATCCTACTGAAGGAAAGATGTTTAAATTTGAGGCAATGTACATTTTCGGAACTGAAAAAGAGTTTCCGGGATCAACAAGCACGCTTAATAATCCCTACCGTAAGGATCATGATTACATGCAGCTTGAAGTTTGTTATGAAAAGTATTTCAAATCCTCGAAATGGCTGACGCTCGGTGTTTCCGGCGATTCTTATTTCTCGACTAAAGAGTTTTTTAACAATTATACTTCCACATTAATATCTGCTAAAAGTTACTCTCCTACTGTCAACAGTACTATAAGATACTTACCATATCTTAGGGCCAACAACTATGTGGCCGGCGGGTTAAAGGTAATAGTACCGGTATCCTCTTCATCACACTTACGCTTTGAAGGCTATTATTTTCAGCCACTTAAAGAAATACATAGCAGGACGGACCATTTACCATACTACACAGATAAACTGTTAACATCCAATCAGTTTATAGGCAGCGGTGGTGCCGTATTCCACACCCCTTTTGGTCCGGCAAGTTTACTTCTGAATTTTTTCAGCAACAGTGATCCCAGATTTTATGTTCAGGCCAGTTTTGGATATTTGCTTTTTAACCGTCATGAAAAATAATCTTACTAATAAAGTGAATCAGAATTGCTGATAAAACGATTTCAGAAACGGGGTAACCTGATTAAATATTGGTTTGGTGAATTCATCAAATAAATCCTGACAAACCGTAGGTCAGAATAACTAACGTTATCGCCGTACGCGTCTTCGGCAGGTGCCGTACGGAGCGTTGGATTTCTTAATTAACCGGTGAAATTATAGCTGCTTTATCCGGTGTTCCTTAATAATTTCCAAAATTTCCTTTCCAAACCGGCTGACCTTCCTGGTTCCAAACCCTTTTACCATTTTCAACTCAGCTTTAGACGCTGGCAGCACATCGATAAGTTCCAATAACACCTTATTCGGCAATATCATATATGTATCAACATTCAACTCAAATGCCTTGTGATTACTCCACTCCTTAAGTTTCCTGTAAAGTCCGGAATGCTTACTTTCAATATCTTCAGGTAGTTTTGATAATTTGCGGTTCAGCTTTTTCTCCGCGGGTTCAACTGCAGCTTTGGCACGAATCTCCATATAATGTTGTACAAAAAAACCATCCATGCAGCCTTTGACACAAAAATGCTTCACAAATACATCATCGCGAAGGTTTCCCACTGCATTCATGACCGATTTTTTAATCACCTTATTATCAATATCAATATCAATTTCTTTTAACGTATAAATCAGTGTTGTTTCCAGCTTGTCAGCAAAATAGAAGCATGCTTTTTTAATACGTTCCTGTAAAATAAGGTTTTCTTCAACTTTCTTATTGAAAGTAATTAATTGCTGAATCTGAGTTTTGAATTTTTCCGATATTTCAAGTATATTGCTCTTTAGCTCAGCGTTCATAAGGACGAAAAACTGTTGTAAAGTGGGGTGAATACTTCCCTGGTGTTCAACCATCAGTTTCAGGCAATAATTCAGCCGTCTCCACAAAGGGTGAAAGTTGAAAAGTTCAAATAATAACTGGTGCTGAAAAGCAAGTTTTGATTCTTCTAAAAGCTCTGATCCCGGACTATTTTGTTCAATACTAAGACAGAAATTCGAAATATTGGTATCGCTTTTAATGCAATGATCAGAGATCGGCGTGCGCAGAACAATTCCTTCCAATGTCTTACAGCGGCTAAGTGCCACATAAACATGTCCATGCGCAAAAGCATCTTTTGCATCTATGATCACCCTTTCAAATGTTAAACCCTGACTCTTATGAATAGTGATTGCCCAGGCCAGCTTTAACGGAATCTGGTTAAAAGTGCCAATGACAGATTCTTTGATCTCTTTACTCTCCTCATCTAAAATGTATTTTGTATTGTGCCAATCAACGGTACCAACCGCAATATCCTCCTGGCCGCCTTCACAACGTACATAAATAGTGTCATCTATAAAATTCACAACCGAGCCAATTTTACCGTTAAAGTAAAGTTTTTCACGCGAAATATCGTTCTTTACAAACATCACCTGTGCCCCTATCTTAAGACTTAGCTCATGATCAGTAGGATAGGAATACTCCGGGAATTCCCCTTCAACCCTGGCGGTGAATTTTCGGGTTTCCGATGACAATGTTGCCAGTTTCCGTTCATTAATATTATTAGATTGGTAATTATGGGTGGTCAGCGTTATATACTCACCACCGTCCGGAGCGACAAAACCAGGGAAATATCTGTTATTCAGCTCATCCAAAGTCTGATGATCGGCATTGTTGTCCCGGATCCTATTCAGTAACCTTATAAATGATTCATCACGCTGACGGAAGATATGGGTCAGTTCAATACAAATATAATTTGTTTTTTTTAACGCTTTACTACTGAAAAAAAACACTGTATCATAGTATGGTTTTAACAAATCCCACTCTTCGTCTTTGATCACAGGTGTCAGTTGTTGCAAATCACCAATCATCAGTAATTGTACTCCTCCAAAAGGCGTGTAACTATCCTTATAGCGGCGAAGTACAGCATCAATACCATCAAGCAGGTCAGCTCTAACCATGCTGATTTCATCAATGACGAGCAAGTCAAGACTTTTGATAATCGCTATTTTCTCACGGTTAAACTTCTGGAAACTATTCGGAGAGTTTTCATTTCCTGTTATTGCATTTGCTCCTGAACCAACGGGAACAAAAGGGCCAAAAGGCATTTGGAAGAACGAATGAATGGTAACACCGCCGGCATTAATTGCTGCCACACCCGTAGGTGCGACAACTACCATCCTTTTAGGGGATGTTAGTTTAAGGTGATGAAGGAAAGTTGTTTTTCCGGTTCCCGCTTTACCTGTCAGGAATATATGCCTATCTGTATATTGTACAAAATCAAAAGCCAGCTGCAACTGATCGTTACTAATAAATTCTGTCATCACCAGATTCTTAAATTTCAGATAAAGTTACTAAAATAAAATAAATGCACTGATAAAGGAATGCCAAAGAACTCCTTTTACCGGTTCAGGAAAACCGGAGCCATTAAATCAAGACTTAAGTGGTTTTTGGTCCGGAAGAATCACTCAGGAACATCGTCTGGTTTACAGAACTGACGAAACTGTATTGTTTATCGCCCAATGTCAGTATCACTATTAGGTAGGTAAACAAAATGAAATTTTAAACCCGTCAGGTTTTGGAAACCTGACGGGTTTTTGGACTAAAATTTAAAAACTCATCTGTTTTTATTCCATATAAAATACTTCCTCCAAAGGTTTGCTTACAGGCGAATTATCAGGATTGGATTTCATGATATCAGCCATAAAAGCCCACCATTTCTGAACAATTTCGGTTTTCCCAAGATCCTGGGAACTTCCGGTCCCGCTCAGTTTCTGAAAAGCAAAAAGGATGTTTGTTTCTTCATCCAGAAAAATCGAATACTCGCTGATCCCTGCCTCCTTAAGAAGCAAATGCAATTCCGGCCATAATTCGTCGTGCCGTTTTTTGTATTCTTCTTTTTGACCTTCATTAAGGTACATTTTAAAAGCTAACCGTTCCATATCTTAAAATTTAGTGTTAATAAATTCAAGTTCCGATCTGTCATTTTTTGTTTGTCATGCTGATCGAACAATATTTCTTTCTTAAATTTAAAATATTACATAAGTCCTGGCAAAATCAGGGAGATAATTAAAATCACCATTCCCACAACCAATACTGTAATTGTTTTTGAGCCAGCCCCTTTCCATTCATTCAAAATTATTCCCCAGACATTACTAAAAGTTACATTCAGTGACATAAGAATGCTCCACGAAAAAGCCATCATAACACTTCCTTCAGTAAGATAACTTTTGCCCATGCTCAAACCGAAAAATTGCGAATACCAAAGTACACCGGCCAAAGCGCAGAATAACAGATTATTCATCAAAACGCCACTTGGCACCCTGAAGTAATCGCCCATGGTTTTATTCTTTGCGTTCTGAATCAAACAGTAAATTGCGTTTGTCAGAAATCCCCCAAATGTGACAAGCATAATGACAGGATTCAATGCAAACAGATTAGAAGAGCCTAAACTTAGGGCCATATCCTGAATCGGTTTACCTGCCTCTAAACCAAAAGCAAAACAAGCACTCATTACGCCGGCGAGAAGAGCCACGAGCAACCCCTTTGTAAGGGCAAAGTCCTTTATAGCCGCCTTTTTTTCTTCTTCGGTCATATTCTGGGCACGTAAAGCTCCGGCATAACCAATCACGGCTATACCGGCAATTGCAACACTCACACCAACTAAGAGCACCAGTCCATCACCGGAAAACAAATCCTTTCCTTTAATAATGGCGGGGATTAGCGTTCCCAAAGCAGAGCAGGTTCCCAGGGAAATAGACTGGCCAAGAGCTACTCCCAGGTAGCGCATGCTCAATCCAAAGGTCAGGCCACCCACGCCCCAAAGTACTCCAAACCCTATGACTTTAAAGGCGGATCCGTTACCTGCTGAAATAATATCGATCAGACTACTCCCGGCTGACAATGCTAAAAGGGCTCCCAGAATGGGAAATACCACCCAGGCAAATATGCCTTGTACTAACCAAAAACTCTCCCATGACCAGTTTTTCACCTTCTTAATGGGAACATAAGAACTCGATTGACCGAAACTTCCTAAAGCGATAATAAATAAACCGATGATTGTATTCACGTTAAATATAGTTATTAGTTATAAATTATGAATTGCCAATATGAGTTAAAAGTGACAAGTCTTCCGACTCATCATTTATAACCCATAATTTTCTCTTTCATTTACCGTTTGCTGGTTACATCAGATTCGTATTTTTGAATATCAGCAATATAAGCTTCACCAGCTACAACGCCTTTTTTCATACAATAATAATCGAATACTGCAGCCCATGGCAAAGATTTGGCCTCTTCGAGCAAAGCCAGTCTTTCAAAGTTCTGACTATTTGCTTCGTAGATTCGAAGTTGTGATATTGGTTCAAGTAATGCCATCAGGAACGCTTTTTGGGTCGCACGGACTCCAATTACATAAGCACCTATGCGATTGATAGATGCATCAAAATAATCAAGACCGACATGTACACGGTCAAGGGCTTTGGCACGAATAATTTCCTGTGAAAGTGCCTGCAATTCGTCGCTCAGAAGTACCACATGGTCACTATCCCAGCGCACGCCACGGCTAACATGAAGCATAATTTCGGGGGCAAAAAGCAACAATGAAGAAATTTTATCGGAGATTACCTCGGTTGGGTGAAAGTGACCGGAGTCAAGTGTGATCATTTTGTTGTTAGCAACGCCATATCCCATATAAAATTCATGCGAACCAACCACATAGCTTTCGCTTCCTATACCAAATAATTTACATTCGATGCTGTCAAGCATATAATTATCATTGGTTTTATATTCGAATATTTTATCAAGCGAATCTTTCAGATTTTTGCGATAAAGCAAACGGTCAATGGTCAGATCCTTTGATCCGTCAGGAATCCAGATATTGTGAATACACTTAGAACCTAATTGCCTTCCAATTTCTTCTGATATTTTGCGGCAACGAATTACGTGATCTATCCAGAATTCGCGTATGGCAGGTTCCCGATGTGACAATGTAAATCCGTCAGCCGATTTTTCATGTGAGAAGCAGGTGCAGTTGAAATCCAGTTTATAGTTTTTTTCTTTGGCCCAGTCAATCCAGCTTTGGAAATGTTTGGGTTCGATTTGGTCACGATCTACCGTTTCGCCGCCAAAGTCACCATAAAACGCATGAATATTAACGCGATGTTCACCAGGGATAAGTGACATTGCCTTATCAATATCCGCCTTCAATTCTGCCATTGTTCTTGCTTTGCCGGGATAATTTCCCGTAGCCTGAATGCCACCGGTGAGTTCTCCATCACCGTTTTCAAAACCAGAAACATCATCAGCCTGCCAGCAATGCAGCGAAATTGAGAGTTTGTCGAGTTGAATAATAGCTTTATCAACATCGACACCTAAGTCAGCGTAACGAGCCTTTGCATATTCAAAAGCCTGATTGATTTGTGAATCTTTCATAATTTATTGTTGTTTTTGTTGTTAAACCACACCGTTACCTCCCCGATGGTAAAGGCTCAGGCGAAGTGTTTATAATTAATCTTCTAACTTATATTTTTTTGATTTTCTCAACACTACAGGAATCCCATTATAAGATTATTTAACGACCATCAGAAATTTCTTATAAGCCATTTCCCATTCGTTTTTATTTTCCGGCAGAAATTCTTCGAGCTGAATTGAGTCGCGGATAATCCGCCGCATTTCAGTCAAAGAATCAACACAACCTGCAGCTTTTGCCTGAATTAAAATATTACCCATGGCAGTCGCTTCCGAAGGTCCGGCTATTACGGGCATCCCGATGGCATTGGCAGTCCACTGGTTGAGTAAAGGATTTTTGGAACCACCGCCAATAACATGAAGTTTTTCGATTGGGAAAGGGGCCAGCTGAATGAACTTTCCCAGTACATTTTTATATTTAAGCGAAAGACTTTCGAAGATACAACGAACATATTCAGCATGATTCGTTGGGGGAGTCTGGCTTGTCGATATACAATATTCATTGATGGCCTTGGTCATACTTGGCGGATTGGCAAACGAATTGTGGTCAGGGTCAATCAAAGACTTAAAAGCAGGAGACGATTCTGCCATTTTCACCAGTTTTTCATATGCATAGCTTATCCCCTCTTTTTTCCACTCCTTCAGGCATTGTTCGAGTAACCACATCCCGGTAATATTCTTGAGAAAACGGGTTGTCCCTTCTACACCCCCTTCATTGGTATAATTGAGTTTATACGTTTCATCATTTATAATTGCATCCTTAACTTCAATGCCCATAAGAGACCAGGTTCCGGAACTCAGATATGCAAAACGTTCATTTTCAGCAGGCACCGCTGCCACTGCAGATGCTGTATCATGCCCTGCAACAGCAATAACAGGTACTTTACCTAATTCACATTCTTCTGCCAATATATCTGTTAACTTACCGACCATATGTCCCGGCATGACGATATCGCCAAGGATGGAGGGAGATACACCTGCAGCTTCGAGCAATTGAGATTCAAACTTTTTAGTACGCGGATTTAATATCTGCGAGGTAGACGCAATTGTATATTCCACTACTTTATTGCCTGTAAGCAAATAGGAAAGCGCATCTGGCATAAATAATATTTCAGAAGTTGCTTCCAGGAGTGAACTATGAGCTTGCTTTAAGGCGAATAACTGATACAAACTATTGAAATTCATGACCTGAATTCCGGTAAGATCATAAACCTTATCGCGTGGAACGATGTCGAAAAATTTTTCAGGCATTCCATTTGTATGAGGATCGCGATATGCATAAGGGGCCCCCAAAATGGAGCCGTCTTTGGCAATCAGAGCAAAATCAACACCCCACGTGTCGATCCCGACAGAGGAAATTTCGACACCTTCATTTTTGGCTGCTACTAACGCTGCTTTCAGGTTCTCAAACAAGGAATAAATATTCCAATGGAAATGATCTCCGATTTGAAGCATCTGGTTCGGGAAACGGGTCAGTTCCTTCATCTGAAGTCTCCCGTTATCAAGTGTTCCAAGTATAGAACGGCCGCTGGTGGCACCTATATCGAATGCCATGAATGATTTACTTTTCACATTGTTTTATTTTAATTGAAACAAAGATATTTATATTTGCTTTATTCCGGATGTGAAATTTGATAATAAAAAAATATTTACAATTCAGAATAAATGTGAAAACATATAGCGTTTCAGAGTCGGCAATATACAAAATGATTTATGAATTGCGCATTTAATTATGTTTTTTTAAGGTATTTCAGAATTCACAAAAAGATTCATATAAAAAGTGTCATAAAGTAAAATTATTCTATAAAATAAGTTCTTGAGTTATCGGAGAATACCTTGTTAATATAAATAAAATGTCCGCTTACCGGTTCAGGCTTGCCAGGACAAAAGAGGCTTTTGAATTTGTGACCGGATATAAAGATGGTGTTATAAAGGCAATGATTGATTTTGATTAATAAAAAGCTAAATTTGCAGTCGTTTAAGAAATTATATCGGGGTGTAGCGCAGCTTGGTAGCGCGCGTCGTTCGGGACGACGAGGTCGTCGGTTCAAATCCGGCTACCCCGACAAAACAAAAAGACTGAATACCAGCACTTTACAAGGCCTTTCACAAACTGGAAGGCTTTTTTTATTTGAAAAACTTTAGGTAAGTTTAATAGCTCCAATTTCATTGGCAATTTTATGTAATGCCTCTTCTATTTTAGATATTTGATTTTCAGATATATATTGATTACCAGATTTATACTGGCGCATCAATGAGGCGTTTATGCCTGCCATTTGAGCAAATTTACTTACATTGATAAAATTGTAGTAATTGAATAATGATGCTACATCATATTTGTATTCAAATTCAACTCCTTGTAATTCATTGGGAATTAGTTTTCCCGTTTCACTATAAGAGGACAATACTTCCTTTACTGAGTTTTCAAAATCTGATTTGGCATCGGCTACTGTTTTACCTTCACCTATGATAGTGTGCTGCAAATCAGGTGTAAATACACCAAAGGTCCCATCTTTCCCTTTTTCTATTAATGCTGTTGTTTTCATCTTGTAATTTGTTATTTATCCATCAAATAGGATTAAAACCCTATTTGCTTTTTTAGCTTATGAAAAAGTCCTGTTTTTACTTCATGTGAGTCATGTCGTGGAATTTGAATTTCATAATCCTTATCGGCATGAGCGTAAATGTCATGCTCTTTACCGTTCCGGACTAAGTACCAACCCCGTTGTATTGCTTTACGTTTTAGTTCTGACCACTTCATTTTTACAACTGAATATCAATTCCTCTGCAAATATATAACATATACGTTATACAACAAGACATTTATTAATCTTTTTTAATTGGATTAAAAGATTTGATACTTTAGAAATGCCACAAGTCTGTTAATGCTAAAATGGATAGTAAGTTTTTTAACTTTAGACTTTAAATTACAATTCCAGGGATAAAAGTTCAGAACCTAATTTGTGCAGGGCATTTTCTATTTTCTTCCTTTGTGCCGCACGCGGTTTACTTTCACCCGAAGCATAGCGTTGTAACTGACGTTGATTGATACCTGTGATCCTTTCCAATGCCGCATTTGTAAAGATGCCCCTGTAATGTTGCAACAAGCTTGTGGTATCAAATTTATAAACCAACTCAAAACCGGCATCGAAAACAGATGACATTTTGTCGCCAAATTCATGGTTTGTTTCTAAGTGCATTTCAACTGATTCTTCCATATTTTTTTTCAGTTCTTCAAATGTCTTCCCGGTTGAAACACATCCCGGAAGAATATCAATATATGCTGCATAATTCTTATTAGTCATTTCGACTGTTACAAGAACCTTTTCCATATTGTTTTTTACTAAGGGCATTATTTCAAGCCCGCTTGTTTTAACTGACCTCACAAATATAGTTGTATATTTACAACTATATAAGAATTTCAAGGACTATTTTTCTTACAAAATGGATAATTATAAGTTTGCTAATGAAATTGTAATCAAAGCAAATAGTAGTATATACGCATGTTCCTGCCGCCAGTGGGGTTTTCGTTTTTGTAATGAAACCCTGAATCACTATGAAATTTAATGTAACGATACCTTGTAAACGCTATGTGAAGCGGTACCTCAAGAACAATTGGGGCCATTCTTACGTCGAGCACCTTACATTGTTCCATCCGGGTCTGCAATCGAAGATACCGGGCTTTATGGCAGCTGCCAAAAACGAAAACCTGGTGTTTATTGTCCACCAGGACAGTGACGGACAACGTTACCTGATGGGTGATGCAATGCGCCCTGCAATCCTGCAGGGTTCCCCAGGTGGTGCCGGTACCGGAAAAACAACCGCCGCATGCAAAGGGATATCGCTCGAATTTACCTGTAAAACCACCAATATTCTGGTTTATACGGGCAATATTCCAATGACAGAAGCCGGTGTTTAAAATTGGCAGCTATGTGGAAACGTTACTTTAAATTCGTAAAGCTTAAACCGGGGAAAGTTGTAACCACTCTTTTTGGTGAGATTGATTTCAGTGCCGACAATATCGGCATTGAAATCATTAAAGCGCTTTATGAAAACGGTTTCCCATATTTGGAAATTACTGAAATGGGAAAAGCTGAATTGCTTGGACTTGAACCCGTTATTGAAAAGGACTTAACAACCGATAAACCCAAGAGGGAGAAAAAATCAAAAGAAATTTCCAATAAAGCATAACTGTTGAGAGTGTAAAACTTTCGTGAATTCTTATTTCTTTTTCTTTTCCTGAAGTTTTTTAGACTCTTTTTGGACTCTCTTGCTTTCACTTTCAATCCTTCGCTGGACTTTCTTAACATCCTCTTCGGCAGAAAGGGATTCGGGTTGTACTCCTCTTTCGAGTAGCATCTTTCTGACTGCCTTATTGTTTTCCACATGTTCTTGTGAAATTCTTTTATCACCTTTCAAGTCCTTATCAATCACATTATGGCTGGTTAATTCTGTTGCAAAATCTTTAGCTTTAATTGTTAAGGTAGGAAGAAAATCAGCAAGTGGTCGATTATCTGGAACTGCAAGTTTTCGTTTCATTTCATTGGTCGCAAAACCGCCAAAAAGAGCTTTATCACCCAACGAGCGTATGATTGCAAAACCCTTATCATCAACACCCCGCTCATAAATAATTCCAGAGAGTTTCTTTTCAGATTTGGACAATTTTTCTCTGGCTGTTACCCGAGCAATATCCAGCATTCGCTGTTCAATCAATTCCTGCTTCCGGGTTTGAACAGCAAAATAGGTTTGAGCAAAAGCTATTTCGGGTTTTGCAGTGTCACCGCTTTGAGCAATTAAATAGCAAGCATAGCGAGTTAGTGCAAGGTCATCTAGTTGACGTTGAGCACCTGAGCCCAAACCAACCATTTTACCGACATCGGCAAAATGGTTGGTTAAAGATTCACCTGCATTTTCGCATGAAATTTTTGCCTTATCTATCGTACGTTTGAAGTTATCCCATTTGGAATAACCTAATATCTCCTGAAGTTCCCTTGCGCTCCAACACTCAACCTTGTTAAACAGGTAACAGGCTTCTTCGAATTTTTGAAACAATTCATTTATCTGCTCTTTCTTCATATTCTACTTTTGTTAAGTTCAAAGATAGAAAATTATTCCCGGTATAGAATCGATTACTATTGTTGTAAAATACAATCCGGGGCTGCAATCAAAGATACTTGGCTTTATGGCCGCTGCCAAAAACGAAAACCTCGTGTTTATTGTTCAGGACAGTGATGGACAACGTTACCTGATGGGTGATGCAATGCGCCCTGCCATCCTGCAAGGATCGCCCGGTGGTGCCGGGACCGGAAAAACTACCGCCGCACGCAAAGGGATATCGCTCGAATTTACCTGTAAAACCACCAATATTCTGGTTTATACGGGCAATATTCCAATGACAGAAGCCGAAGTTTAAATTTGGAAGTCATGTGGAAACGCTACTTTAAATTCGTGAAGCTAAAACCGGGCAAAGTGGTCACCGCCCTTTTTGGTGAGATTGATTTCATTGCCGACAATATCGGCATTGAAATCATCAAAACGCTTTATGATAATGGGTTTCCGTATCTTGAAATGACTGAAGAAGGGAAGGCTGAATTATATAGAGATGAGCCTATTGTGGAAAAAAACTTTACTAACGAAAAACCAAAACGGGTAAAAAAAATCAAAAGTCATAGCTAATACAGATTAAGGCCGATAAACACCAGAAGGTAGGGATTTTAACCACTGACATTAAAACTAATAATTGAATTTCAAATTACTAATTTCAGTCACCGGTATGCGACTTGCGGGTATTTTGCTGTTGCTGGCTAGGCTTCATTTTGATTAGTTTGTCAAAGTCAGTCAATAATGCCCTAAATATTCTTTCTCCATCAACTCCAAGATTTTTATTAGAAAGTCCTAAGTCAGCTCTCATTGCTTTCATTACATTACTTAGCTTTCTAAAGTGAATGTTGTTGTCAAGTTGTCCATTCTCTCCGTTTGCGGTATATAAATATTGGAAGTAATCCGAAAAATTATTTATCACTTCTGGCGAAGCATACAATACATATTTCTTGTAAAATTCAAACAATTTTGATAGCTGATTAGTGTCTGCTTGTTGTTTTCCTGACTTTGTTCCACTAAATATGTCAATAACAATATTTACAAATTGTTGGTAGTGTTCTCTTCTCTCTTTGGTAACTTCTGAGATAAGTTCTCTTTTTTTGTCTATGTTGTGTTTTACAAAATATCCAATCACACCACCGAGAATCGGTAAGGTAATCGTCAGTATGGTTACTAAGGTATTCATCTTACTTGTCTATTAGGTCATTTTAAAACATGTAAAATCTACTGCTCTATGCCGTTTATGTCAAGCAATCGGAAATTGTCCAACAGTTAAATAAATTCATTTAGAAGTTGAATTATGTTGGCATTCTAGAATCCATTTCCTCTTTTAGTTTCTATTTCCTCTCTTGCTTTTATTCTTAATTCTCTCTCTTTCACAGTTTCTTTGTCCTGAAAAATACCGCATTCTATTTTGTATTGAGAACCACTATCCACCTCTTTTACATCAATATATATGATTTTGCATCCAATGCGCCATCCATAAGCTCTTATTCCTTTATCTGGTTTCATTTCAAAAAAACTTGGAAACCCATAATTATATGTGGGTTCGCCATATTTATATTCTATTTGTTTTTCTAGGCGAAGGACAGTTTCTTTGATATCTGTATCATAGTAATTAGCATCATATGTATAGGATGCCATATTAATACTGACAAGACTATCTTCATAAAAATTAGCCTTAATTTCAAATATTCCGTCAATACTTCCAAAAAGACATAATTCCCTATTTGAATCATTTTTATTACCGGAAACAAATGCTTTTTTAAATGTTTCTGTTTTCCTTGCCTCATTAAAAGACATTCCAAACTTTGCATCTCCCCAGGCTATTAAAGCTAATGAATCAACTCGAACTCGTTCAAGTGAGTCAATCCTTGATTGTTCCATGGCTTTTATTTTTTGTGCTTCTTTGTCGCTTTTAAGTCTGATTTTGTTATTGCCATTGTTGCAAGAATAAAATATGATTATCGTTGCAAGTGCAAATAATAAATGTTTCATTTTTAAATCCCTATTTAAAATTATATACTTGATTTAGATATTGTTGTCGGCACTCTTTTAGCCTTGCCACAATCTTTTTTATCCGATCGGTCTATCCTTTCATTATATCCAATATTGTGTGACTTTGTACAATAATCACAGTTTTTTTTTCAAATGTGTAAAGCCAAGTTTGCTTAAATTATATAAAATTATGATTCAAAATATCTTATTTACATTACAAACGTAACCATAATAATTGAATTGAAGATAAAGGACTTAAAAATATTTTTGTCGATAATTTAGCTTTCACCAGGCAGTTGAATTATGCACTTCACAATTGAATTTTAAAAACAACAAAACCTAACAATTACGTTTCATTCCTCCATCCTTTCCTCTTTTTTCTGTCCTTTCCGCCCGTTTTTCCGCACATTACTTTAGCTTCAGAATAAATAATTACCTCTTCTTTATGCAAGAAAATCAAATCAAAGTGATCGGCTGGATCAGGTCCGGAATGGATTATGCCGAAGGTATCGGACTGTTGGTAGAACTAACTCAAAAGCAGAAGTATTCTGATCAATTTACCGGCAGGGAAAAATCAATGTCCGGTAAACTGGCCTATGAAATCTGTAAAGCGGCAAAGCTGGCTGACCATATTTCCTGGAAGGACTTTATCCGGAAAATTTTAATTTGCCTTTCAACTTGTGCAAAGTTTGCACAAGTTGAAAATAGTGATATCAGCATTGAACTTTTTAAGACACTATTTATCCGTCAATTTTAGTTGTTCGTATCTCATCTCAAGAACATTTTTATAAGCTGCTTTCATTTCGTCTGACAAGAAGGATTTGTTAATCCAGCCAATGGCCATTGGTTTGTGTTTTGTCATACGCTTAAAGACTCCCTGAATTTGTTTTTCGTTCAAATCCAATCCTTTACCCAATCGCTCAAAATGCGCCCTTTTGAGTTTCTTCTTTTTGCCTTCAAGTGTGAGAGCGAGTTCCTCGGTATCTTCCGGAAGAACAATTGCGACATTCAGCAGATCGTATGCAGGAGATAATACCCAACCCGAAGTACTTTGGATCATGGAAAAATTCCTGAGGTGCATGTCATTGTTCCCGGTTAAAAAACTAAACACCGATAACTCGAAAAAGAGGACTTTGTCCAGCATGGTGTTATCTGAATAGTGGTGAAGCGCTTTGCCAACTTTCTCCATGGAACTTTTGTATTTATCAAAAGCTTCCGTGATCTGGAACATATCCAGCATGTGGATTTTCTCTCCTGCGGATGTACGGTCAATTCTTCTGGTGATATAGGACAATTCTCCGGATGCCAGTCGTATCAAACCTGAAGGAACAACACGTATCGAATATGCTTCGGCAATTCTCATGGTTACATGTTCATTTTCCGGCATTTCCTGAAATTTATCAGAAGGTGGTTTAAGAATGTATTGTCCTCCTAATGCTCCTACCACTGTTAATCGTGTATCCCCTTTTTCCTGAATTTCTTTAACTAATGAAAGGGATAACTTGGCCTGCACACCTGGTACCGAGACACTGCGTTCTACAATATTCTTAGCCAGTTCAGCCATCTGATCAATCGAGTATGGAACCTGTGGAGGTTTTGCAACACCAAAGAGCTTCACGCAGCATTTCTCATGAAAATCTGCCTCACTATCAAGAGGTTCACAACAGTACAAACACTTATTCTCCATGATCTTCCGGTATTGGGACTACACTTACCGCTCCAATGCAGTTTTGACAACATGCCAGTAATAAGCCCATGCGGTCATTTTTGTTTATTTTCCAGTTTTTATATGCTATATCCAACAACCATCCTTCCGGAATCAACCCTTCAAAAAAAGGGAACAATCGCCTTTCAATGTAGGGTTCGTCAGTAACAGGCATGGTAAACGTGATAAACTCAGACGGATGCTCCTTCACAAACTGGGTATCATATTGAAAGACAAAATCGCCTTCATCCGTTTCCATAATAATCCCTGCAAAACTATCTTTATAATATACTTTACCCCTTCTCATTCAGCTAGTTCTTTACTATTCACAGGTGCTAATTCATGACCAAACATTTTCAAAACAAGGTTTACTTTATCCATGTTCAGATTTGTCTTACATTGCTCGATTTTGCGTATTACTGTTAATGCAACACCAGCTCGTTCTGCAAATTCTTCCTGAGTGAGATTAACTTCCTTTCTTCGTTCTTTTACAAATTCTGCCAAACGTTTCATTATATGTTATTAGATATAATTCAATGCAAATATAGTAAATTATATGCCTTTAAATATAAATTATTTGAAAAGATTAATTTTATATGCTTTAGAATATAAATAATAGGTTGCACGACCCGTTTATTCCTTCACGCTTCAATTTCTTCATTCTTTCATTAACCTTTTTTCTGTCCTTTCCGCTCGTTTTTCCGCACATTACTTTAGCTTCAGAATAAATCAATACCTCCTTTTTATGCAAGATAATCAAAACAAAGTGATCAACTGGATAAGGTCCGGAATGGATTATGCCGAAGGGTCGGACTGTTGGTAGAACTTAGCCGGAAGCCAATGTATTCCGATCAGTTTACCGGCAGGGAAAAGTCAATGGCCGGTAAACTGACTTATGAAATTTGTAAAGCTGCAAAGCTCGCTGATCACGTTTCCTGGAAGGACTTCATCCGGAGCGTGTAGACAGGCAAAGGTAGAGACGCAAGACTTGCGTCTGATAGTAATCCTAAAGCAGAGAAACGGTCAAACGATTTTCCGGATGTTAAATTGCCGGAATTTATTCCGGGAAAGGAAAACAAACTAAAAGTTTCCGAGCCGGATTCTGCAATAATGATTGAAATAATCCATATAAACAGAATATCACTTCCAAGAGGCTCAACTTGAGTCTCTTTTTTTGTTAACATCTTTTTGTTGCAATGATTGATTCAACTGGTATTTTCAATATCTTTAACGAAGAGAATTAAACATTGTTTCAATATGAGTAAACAAAGCTCTTTAAAGCTGTTTGAAGATAAAAAAGTCCGTACGGTTTGGGATGATGAACAGGAAAAGTGGTATGTGTCAATAGTAGATACCATAGAAGTATTAACAGATAGTCCCAACCCCCGCAAATATTGGAGCGTATTGAAAACCCGGCTCAAAAAAGAAGGAAGTCAGTTGACTACAAATTGTAGTCAACTGAAGATGCAATCTGCGGATGGCAAGTTTTACAAAACCGATGTTGCAGATGTTGAGCAGATATTTAGGCTAATTCAATCGATACCATCACCTAAGGCTGAACCATTTAAGATGTGGCTTGCCGGAGTGGCCAGGGAGCGGCTGGACGAAATGGAAGATCCGGAACAGGGTATTGATCGTATGCTGGAATATTACCATCGCAAAGGATATTCAACCAATTGGATCAATCAACGCCTCAAAAGCATTGAGGTACGCAAAGAACTTACAGATGAATGGGAGCAGCGAGGAGTTAAAAAGGGTCAGGAATATGCTTCACTAACAGACATTATTACACATGGTTGGTCGGGATTGACCACAAAACAGTACAAGCAATTCAAAGACCTGAAAAAAGAAAGTTTGCGGGATAATATGACGAACCTCGGATTAGCACTTAATACATTGGCTGAGGCTACCACCACCGAAATTTCCAAACAACATAAACCAAAAACTTTGGAAGATAACAGGCGGGTTGCGGCTCGTGGCGGTTCAATTGTAGGCAATACGCGCGAAGAAATTGAAGCGAACATTGGTAAAAGTATCGTTTCACCGTTGAATGCAAAGAAAAAAGGGTTACCCGAAAACTCCGAAGAAAAATAGTTGAATCATAATAAATACTGCAACTGGTTTGATAGCAAATCATTAAATCAGATTGATTTAGTTTAAAAATCAGATCAATTACACTCCCAATGTAGTCAGCCCCTGCGAAGCTTTTCCAATACTAAAGCGGTATCCTGCAAATATAATGACTGTTGCAAAACATTTACTTCCTACCATGACTGGCAGAACCATCGGTTTCCCATTTATATCATATCACAAGATTGGTATTTCGATGTGATTTCTGCGTTAGGTCCGCCGCTCCCATGATAAATTCGTTTGAAATTATACGCTAAGGTATTATACCACTCCAGGTATCTGTCCCCTCATTCAAGGATTTTCCCGGCATATCCTCTTACGCTAAATGACTTATCCGGTATTCCAGTTCCTCTTTGACTGCCCCTACGTGACACACTTTTAACATGCGTATAATTTTAAACTAAAATTTTTATATCATGAAAACAACTTTAAAAACCACCGCAAATCACAATGTTGAAAACCAGGAATCTAATTTTCATTTTAAATGCAATCCCGCCTCAGATTCTAAAAGCCTTAAAGCATGGGAGGAAGAAAATGAAGAATATGCCACCTGGGATCTTATATTTGAAGAGCAGGATACCGCCACTTGCTGATCATGAAAAGCCTCGAAAGGGGCTTTTTTTGTGGTCATCACGAAATAATAAAACACTCAATAAATGATATATAATATTATTATTAAATACATTACATACCAATCAACTAAATTTTTATGCTATTTGTAATCAGCGTACTCAATTTATTTTGTAATTTTATTTGGTAGATTGAAAAATAATACTTATTTTTGTAGAATCATTACACAAATATAAATTTGAAAACACTATTAAAAAATATCGCTACAATTCAGACAGGAGTTTTTGCCAAACCAGCGCATAATGGTGACATCGTCTATTTACAGGCCCGTCACTTTGATGAAAATGGATTGCTCTTGGGTGAGTTGCATCCAGATTTAATGGCTGACGATATAAGCGAAAAACATTTCCTGAAACCCGGTGACGTGCTTTTTGCTGCTAAGGGCACAAAAAACTTTGCGGCTGTTTTTGAAGATCATAATCCTCCATCGGTTGCTTCTACTTCATTTTTTGTTATCCGAATACTATACGAAGTGGTTTTACCACAATACCTGGCCTGGTATCTGAATAATCCGGACACTCAGCAGTTCCTTAAGAATCTGGCACGAGGAACTTCTATTGCATCTATTTCAAAATCAGTATTGGACGATCTTGAAATTTCTATTCCTGATTTTAAAACACAGAAACTGATTTTAAAAATCACTCAGCTACGAAATACGGAAAAAGGATTGAAGCAAGAAATTGAAGTCCTTCGTGAAAAACACATTCACCAGTTAATAATTAACGCAATAAAATAAACCCATGACTAAAAAAATCACTCAGAAAGACATCAACGATGCGGTTTGGAAAGCATGCGATACCTTTCGGGGAAGCATTGATCCAAGCATTTATAAGGATTATGTGCTGACCATGCTTTTCGTAAAATACCTCAGCGATGTCCACGATGATAAATACGAAACTCATCTGGCCAAATACAATGGCGACAAGGAAAGAGCCGAAAGAGCAATGAAACATGAACGCTTTGTGGTGCCAGAGCATAGTCATTTTAATTATTTGTTTGAACACCGCAATGAACTCAATATTGGCGAATTGATTGATATTGGTTTGGAAGATTTGGTTGAAGCCAACCGAGACAAACTTTACAGCGAGGACGGTTCAGGAATTTTCCAGAATATCAATTTCAACAGCAGTGTATTGGGTGACACAAAAGATAAAAATACTCGCTTGAAAAACCTGTTACTCGATTTTAACAAAGACACTTTAGACTTGCGTCCATCTCATTTGGAAGGTACTGATATCATTGGTGGCGCTTACATGTTTCTGATTGAAAATTTTGCCAGTGATGCAGGGAAGAAAGCCGGTGAGTTTTTTACTCCAAAAGAAGTTTCCACCCTTATTGCCAAACTCACAAAATCGAAACCCGGATCGCGGATATGTGATCCAACATGTGGTTCAGCCTCATTGCTGATCAAAGCAGGAGAAGAAGTGGGCTCTGATAATTTTTCGCTTTACGGACAGGAGGCCAATGGCAGTACCTGGGCACTAGCCGTGATGAATATGTTTTTGCATGGTTTTGATAAAGCCACAATTCGTTGGGGTGATACCATCCGTAATCCGAAACTGAAAGAAGGTGATGCACTAATGAAGTTTGATACGGTAGTTGCCAATCCTCCATTTTCCTTAGACAAATGGGGTAAGAGTGATGACAAGGAAGAAAACAAAGCCAGCGACAGTTTTGATCCGGAAACAGACCAGTACAATCGCTTTTGGAGAGGCACTCCACCCAAAAGCAAAGGTGATTGGGCCTTTATTAGCCACATGATTGAAACGGCCTATGAAGGCCATGGTAAAGTTGGGGTTGTTGTTCCGCATGGAGTTCTGTTCCGTGGTGCCAGCGAAGGAAAAATCAGGCAGAAAACGATAGAAGAGAATATCCTGGAAGCCGTAATTGGCTTACCTGCCAACCTGTTTTTCGGAACGGGTATTCCTGCTGCTATTTTGATTTTCAACAGAGGCAAAGTCAACAATACCAATGTATTGTTTATTGATTCCAGCAAACAATACGAATCAGCTAAAAACCAGAATAGACTGCGATCCACTGATATTGATCACATTGTAGATACTTACCGCCAATTCAATGAAGGCAAACTCCAAGCAGGAATTGTAGAAGATAAGTTCAGCTACGTGGCCACTTTTGCGGAAATTCAGGAAAACGATTTTAACCTGAATATTCCCCGGTATGTTGACACCTTTGAGGAAGAAGCCGAAGTAAATATAGAAGAGGTTCAGAAAGAAATTGATAAATTGGAAGTGGAATTAAAGTCTGTGCAAGTTGAGATGGATAAATATTTAAAAGAATTAGGAGTTTAAACATGATTTTACAATACGCCTCCGATTTACATCTGGAATTTCCCGAAAACAAGCAGTTTCTCCATACGACCCCATTGAAACCTATGGGTGATGTTTTGGTACTTGCCGGCGATATTGTGCCTTTTAAGGTTATGGCTCAACATGCGGACTTTTTCACATATGTTTCCGAGAATTTCAAGACTACCTACTGGATCCCCGGAAATCACGAATATTACTATTCCGATGTGACCGAAAAATCGGGAACTTTCATGGAAAAAATAAAAGAGAATGTTTTTTTGGTAAATAATAAAGCCGTTATTCTCGACGATGTAAAGTTTATCTTTTCAACCATGTGGTCGAAGATCAGACCTGAAAACGAATGGTACATTGAGCGGGGCATGAGCGATTTTAAGGTGATTAAAAACGGGCAATTCCATTTTTCTGCTTCAAAGTTCAACGAACTTCACGAGGAGTGTGTTGATTTTCTAAAACAGGAATTGGTAGGGAATCATGCAAACAAAACGGTGGTGGTTAGCCATCATGTGCCTACCCTGATGAATTATCCGGAAATCTATAAAAACAGCGTATTGAACAATGCTTTTACAGAAGAGCTATTCGATTTGATAGAAGCATCTGGCGCAGATGCATGGATATATGGTCATAGCCATGTAAATACTCCTGATTTTAGTATTGGTAGGACAAGACTTCTTACGAATCAATTGGGATATGTTAGAAACAATGAACATACTTCTTTTGGTAATAGTACAACTTATAATTTAGATAATACTATTGATATACATGATAATAAACCTATATTTGTATAATATACCTGATAGGTTTACAACTACTAAATATGTTTACGATGGAGAACATGATCATGAAGCTGCAGAAATACATTGAAGATATCCTCGGATATGTGATGGTAATAATACCGATACCTAAACAAGAGCTAGGGAATCTACCCATGTACGTAAATGAAATATACAAGCTCTACCAGGTAACATTGGCCGACATCCATTTTGTTGTCATCGAATATAAAGATGCAGATGCCTTTAGTATTTCACAATTGGAGAAACATTGCGAATTAATTAATACCAATCTTAATCAAAAGGTTGCATTACTTGCCGAAGATATTTCTGCCTTATATCGGAAAAGGCTAATCGAAAAAGGCATAAACTTTATTGTGCCGGAAAAACAACTATTTTTGCCTGATTTCCTTATGGACTTAAGAGAAGGAAATCAAAATTCTGGAAGAAAAAAGAAAACAGAAAAGCTATTACCATCTGCTCAGTTTATTCTTTTATACTACCTACTTCATAAACCAACCGAATATATAGAAAATGACAGCTTCACGCAATTAGCGTTAAGATTCGGTTATACCAAAATGGCCATCACAAAAGCAGTCGACAATCTGGCTTATAATGGACTATGCACCGTTGAAGGCACTAAAGAAAAATGCATCCGGTTTGTTGGGGAACGGTCTGAACTCTGGAATTCTGCATTACCTCTATTTGTTAACCCTGTGTTTAAGAAGGTTTATGTTGATGAAAAGCCTGATGGTATATTTTTATTCCGTTCCAATGAGTCTGCCTTACATGAATACAGTGATATGAATCCAAGCCGGCAACCGTATTATGCAATCGAAAGATCAAAATTCTACGATTTGCAAAAAAAAGGACAATTAGAAAACCCAAATGAACAAGAAGGGGCTGTTTGCCTGGAATTATGGAAATACAATCCCGAAATGCTTGCCAATGGAATCACTAAAGAAGATAATGTTGACCCTCTGTCACTTTATTTGAGCCTTCGGGATAATCGTGACGAGCGGGTTGAAGATGCATTAGAAATGATAATTACAAAGTATATATGGTAGTTGGTTTGAAGAAATTTAAGGAATACTTTCAGGAATACACCGAAAACTACCTGATTATTGGAGGTACAGCCTGTGATATTATCATTGAAAGTGGGGGATTTGTGCCTCGGGCAACAGATGACATCGACATTGTATTGATCATTGAGGTATTATCACCGGAATTTGGAAAACGCTTCTGGGACTTCATAGCCGATGGTAATTACACACTGAGACAAAAAGATTTAGAAAGACGCAACTGTTATCGTTTTTGCAATCCACAAACTGTAGACTTTCCAGTTCAGATTGAACTCTTTTGTAAAACACCTGATGCAATTGAACTATTTGAGGATGCACATTTAACTCCGATTCCTACTGGAGAAGGATTATCCAATCTTTCGGCAATTTTGCTGGATGAAGATTATTATCGTTTTACTATTGAACACAGCACAGTTACTGACAATGTCCATTTTGCCAACATCGAGGCGCTCATTTGTTTAAAAGCCTTCGCTTATCTCGACAATAAAATGAGAAGTGAAGCAGGTGAAGAAATTAAAACCAGAGATATTATAAAGCATAAATATGATGTTTTTAGGATGGTTTTTATGCTCAGACCGGATGACCGTTTTCTTTTGGATGTCAAGTTGAAAACTGACTTACAGTTGTTTGCCGAAACGGTGAAATATGATCTGCCCGATCCAGACATCTTTAAAGCCAACAGATTCGGGAAACAAGATATGCAATTAATTTATGAACGCTTTTTACAAATTTTTGACCTGAAAGCCTGATGAAATCAACAAATAACACCACAAAACCCTTTTACAATACCACAATTCCAAGCGATTGGACAAATCCTGAATTTGGAAGTGTATTTTCTTTTCTAAAATCATTTTCATTTTCAAGGGAACAATTGACCGATGAAAAAACAAAGGATGAAATTAGGAATATTCACTATGGAGATATTCATGCAACTTACGAAAATGAAATTTTAGATTTTGAAGCTGAACAAAGAGTACCATTCTTAAGAGATGGATTTCTTGATGTTAAGAAATTTGAAGAAGAAGAATTACCGGCACTTCAAGATGGTGATTTAATAATTGCAGATGCTTCGGAAGATTATGAGGGAGTTTGTAACTGCATAGAGTTGAAAAATATAAACGGAAGAAAAGTGGTGAGTGGATTACACACATTCGCGGCGAGAGGAAATGTGGATATAATAGCTGTAGGTTTTAGAACTTACGCGTTGAATAATCAGCAGGTTGTAAGAGAACTTAGAAGAATTGCAACTGGAATTTCAGTTTATGGTGTTTCTAAAACAAACCTGTCTAAAGTCAAACTTCCTCTTCCCCCACTCCCCGAACAACGAACAATCGCCCACGTCCTCGGTTCGATGAACTCTGCTATCAACCAAAACAACCAACTCATTGCACAAAAAGAACTCCGCAAAAAATGGTTGATGCAAAATTTATTGACCGGAAAGAAACGGATGAAAGGGTTTGGTGGGGAATGGAAGGAATATTCTTATGAGAAGCTGCTAAAAGTTGTAATACGAGATTTCGATTGGGATGAAGATGAATTGTACAGACTTATTAGTGTAAGACGAAGATCAGGTGGAATATTCTTTCGTGATGCATTGTTTGGACATCAAATTTTAGTCAAGACCTTACGAACTGCAAATGAAGGAGATTTCCTCTTTTCTAAAATGCAAATATTGCATGGAGCCTCTGCCTTGGTAACAAAAGAATTTGACGGAGCAAAAATTTCGGGATCATACATAGCTGTGGTTGCAAAAGATAAAAAGCAACTCAATATGGAATTCTTTCAGTGGTATTCCCAGGTTCCATATTTCTATCATCAAACCTACATTTCAAGTTATGGAGTTCATATTGAAAAAATGACATTCGATTTTGAAACCTTTCTTCAACTTGAAATGAAGTTGCCAACCAACGAAGAACAAACCGCCATTACCCAGGTGCTGCAAACAGCCGATAAAGAAATACAACTACTCAAAGCCAAAACAGATAAACTGCGCGAGCAGAAAAAGGGGATGATGCAGGTGCTGTTGACGGGGAAGGTGCGAATCAAAAATTTTAACCTGTAATTATGCAAATCAATTCAAAAGAAATCCTGTTTGGTCAGCCAATTCTTAAAATACGAGAAGTGGTTCGTCAAGCAATGAAAGGAAGACTTTGGGGAGATTCCGAAGCGGAAGTTGCAATTAGTGTTGCGAAGGTATTAAAACAATCTGATGTAGTGGCTAAACAGTTGATAAAGCAACTAATTGAAGACGATTACCTTATTCTGACAAAAGAGAACCTTAGTGATATTTATCAATACGAATTAACAGAAACTGAAAAAGGCAGACGATTTGGGATTGCCAATGCATCTAAACCCATTAGCAGGCAAAAAGCAAATCAACTATTGAACGAACTGATTGAACGAGCAAAATCCATTAACGAAAATGGTGAATTAATATATTTTGTGGAGAGCATAAAAGTATTTGGCAGTTACTTATCAGACAAGGATACTTTAGGCGATCTGGATGTTGGTGTAAAGCTTACCCGTAAACATAAGGCAGGTGATTTTACAAAGCATAATCGAAAGAGAATAGCTCTGGCCAAAGCAAATGGTCGGCAATTCAGTAATTCCACCGAACAACTTATTTGGCCTCACCGGGAGGTGATTTTAATGCTGAAAGGGAGGCAAAGAGGTTTGAGTCTGCACGATGAGGATAAAGATGAGGTTTTAAAAATGACTGAGACCAAGCTGGTATACCAATATAGCGAAAAATGACAACCCATTGACCGATAAACTGCACGAACAGAAAAGGGGATGATAAAGGTGTTGTTGACAGGAAATAAAAGACTAACAATTAAAGAATAAGTTATGAAAGCAATAGGAATACAAATAAAGTCTACTGAAGCAATTTTAGTAGTACTTGAAAAGGACGCTTCCGGAAACATTTCACAAACCAATGAATCTGCAAAGTTTGGCATTGACGATGCTACTAATCCAATTCAGGTCAAACAATTTCGTGACCAAATAAATGCAGCATTCGATTCTATCGGCGCTTCGCGGATTGGTATTGTTGCAAGAAATGCAAATGGGAAGGGCGACCGTGCACCTTCTCCGGTATCTTTTAAACTAGAAGGAATTATCCAGTTATACGACAACATAGAAGTTGAACTTATTTGGAAGCAAACAACCATCGCCTATTTTAAAAAGAATACAAAGACAATGATACCAAAAAATAAATATCAGGAAGACGCTTTTGATGTGGCTTTCTATTTAATTAATTAAACAATGGTGAAAGTAGAATTAAACGATGAAGATTCGGTAAAAGCCATTCAGGATTTCGTACGAAACAATCCTGATATTGAGATTTATGAATACATCCGCAGGGGTTTTAATGGAGAAGTATATTTCGGCAAGCGGATCAAGATGGATGATGATGTTGTGTTAAAATTCTATTGGTCGCATCCAAATTATGATGAAACAGAAGAAGCCATAATACTGCGTAACATCGAACATGATAATATTTTGAAGATTTGGGATTTAAAATTTTTGCATCCAAATTACGCCTACTTTTTAACCCCAAGAATTTCCGGTGGCGATTTACAAGGCATTATTGATAGAAGAAAGCTATCCACAAAGGAATCACTTGAAATTATTTCCGGTATTTTGCTCGGACTTACCGAATTGCATTCAAAACATAAATTGGTTCATCGCGATTTGAAGCCGGGTAACATTTTATTTGACCTCGAAAAAAAACAACCCGTTATTGCAGATTTAGGTGCAGTTAAGAAAATTGTTAACGCAGATGGATGTGTAACAGCTTCAAAATCGACTTATTTATTCCTGCCACCGGAATCAATTTTGGCAAATGAATATTACTATCAATCAGATATATATCAGGTTGGTTTAATAATGTTTCAGTTGTTGGGTGGCTATTTCCCTATAAATACACCTATGGATTTTCTCACAAAAAAAGATAAAAAGCAATTGGTTAGCATTAAAAACTCGACCAATTGGAGTAATAAATTTAATGAATTAATAGGCAATAAAGTTGTAAAAGGGAAAATTGCAGATACGAACACCTTACCTTACTATCTTGATTCGGGTTTCAAGCGGGTATTAAACAAAGCTTTAAACTTTCACTACGAAAAACGATACCAAAATCCTTCACTCTTTCTGAAAGAAGTTCATAACCTTTTACGGTCATGCCCTGATTATATCGAAGATATCGACCGATTGTTGGTAAAACACGAAAATGGAAAAGAGTTTCAACTTTACCGAAACAAAAAAGATGAAGTCGTTTTGGAAAAAAGAATTTTAAACAAAGACTGGCGTAAGGATAAAAGTCATAATGGGACATTGGAATCTGCGATATCAATAGCACGATTAAACTAATAAGTGAAAAATAGAACAAGTTTCAAAGATGACAGCAGTAGTAATATTATTATGTCAATTAATTATGTATAAACTAAGAAAACAAAATGATTACAAATGACGACATCATGCAAGCCATAAAAATATCACAAACCTTGCAGGAGTACTTTGACAAAAACAATGCTGGCGAATCGCTGCGTTCAACCGATGCATATGAGATTTTAGTCAAAAAGAATGTAGTTGAACTAGACAGGCACAATGGAATAAAATTCAGAGAATTTTTAGCGCATTTGAAAAGAAATAATGCGCTTTACCATATACCGCAATGCAGAACTGAAGGCACAAATGGGAATATGACCAACTGGTTTTTTGAAACGGCACCCGGAAAAACGATTCGGGCAAAAAATTTAAAGCCAATTGCCTTGGCCGGAAAGGTTCTGACGATAGACCTTGACGAAGTAAAAAATAAAATAAATGCATTCCCGAAATGCGATACTAGTAAATTCACTCACATACAATTTGGAACCCGTGAAAGCTACAAACGAGCCTATGAGTTCTGGTCCCCAAAAGAGGAGCAATTGCTGATTGAAGTAGTAAAAGAAATTACAGATGTATATCAGCTCAGCGAACTTTTCCAACGACAACCAAGTGCAATTCAAAATCGGTTAAAGGATAGATTAAATATTATAATTTAAGCAATTATGGAAACTCCTTCCTTCAAAGAAGACCACATTAGCCAAATTCCAGCTTTGCAACTGCTGCAAAAATTAGGTTATACCTATCTCAGTCCGGCAGAAGCAGAAAATCTTAGGGGTGGTAAAACCAGTAATATCTTATTGGAGGATATTCTGCGTAAACAATTGAAAGAAATCAATTCAGAAAAGCGAATTAGCTCAACAAAGACCACCTACATTAGCGATGCTAATATTGAAAATGGGATCCGGGCATTGAAGGAATTGCCGATGAACGATGGATACATTGCCGCCTGCGAAACAGCTTATAACCTTATTACCCTGGGGAAAGCATATGACCAGAGCTTCGACGGAGATAAAAAAAGTATCACACTACAATACGTTGACTGGAAAAATTTGGAGAACAATGTATTTCATGTAACCGAAGAGTACAGTGTCATGCGTAGTACCAGTAAGGAGCATTACCGACCCGATGTGGTATTGTTTGTTAATGGGATTCCAATTTGTGTTATCGAGTGCAAACGACCCGATATGAAAGAGCCTTTGAAACAGGCTATCAGCCAGCATTTGCGCAGTCAACAAGAAGATGGTATCCGGGCCTTGTATGTCTATTCTCAACTGACATTGAGTATTGCAACACAGGAAGCATCATATGCCACCAATGCCACTCCCGAAAAGTTTTGGGCGAAGTGGGAAGAGAAATTCATTAACAAGGAGGAAGAACAGATTTACAGAACCAATTTACATGAATTAAAAAATCAACCTTTAGATCCGGAGCAGAAAAACAAATTATTTGTAGACCGTTTTAAATATGTCAGACGGTATTTTGATGATTTAGAGAACGAAAATATTTTGCCAACTACTCAGGATGAGTATTTATTCGGTTTATGCCGACCAGAGCGGCTGATGGATATTATTTTCAATTTCGTTCTGTTCGACAATGGAGAAAAAAAGATTGCCCGATATCAGCAGTATTTTGCAGTTAAAAAATCCATGAAGCGCATTCTTCAAATTGAAGGAGGAAAGCGAACCGGTGGAGTGATTTGGCATACACAGGGAAGCGGAAAATCTTTAACCATGGTTATGCTTGCCCAGGCCATTGCGATGGAAAAATCAATTCGCAATCCGAAAATAGTTTTGGTAACCGACCGCACCGATTTGGATACTCAAATTACCGGTACATTTCGAAAGTGTGGAATGTTTGTAGAGAATGCCACCACCGGACAACGATTGGTTGAGTTGCTTGAAAGTAAAAGCGATTCAGTAGTCACCACCATTATCAACAAGTTTGTTGCAGCCATCAAGAAAATCGGCAAGCCTTTGCAAAGTCACGATATTTTCGTTCTGGTTGATGAAGGACACCGGACCCAGCATGGGACTTTCAACATCGAAATGCAGAAAACCTTGCCCAATGCTTGTTTCATTGCGATGACTGGAACACCTCTTTTTAAAAAGGATAAAAGTACGGCTGCAAAATTTGGAGGTATTATTGATGCATACACGGTTGATCAGGCTGTAAAAGACAAGGCCGTAGTTCCGCTTCTGTACGAGGGAAGATTGGCAAGACAAACTGTAAATGCAAGTCCACTGGATACATTCTTCGAAATGGTTTCAGAACCGTTGACCGAATACCAAAAAGCCGACTTTAAAAAGAAGTTCAGCAGAGCTGACCAGTTGAACGGTGCAGAACAAAAAATATATACGATCGCATGGAATATCAGTAGGCATTTCCGCGACAACTGGCAAAATACTCCTTTTAAAGCCCAGTTGGTTTGTGACAAAAAAATAAATGCAATTCGTTACAAAGAATTTCTGGACGAGATTGGATTGGTGAGTAGTGAAGTTCTAATTTCATCTATTGATGAAAGAGAAGGTGAAGACAGTGCCTATGAAAAATCCACTGAAAAGGAAAATCGCTTTTGGAAAAAGATGATGGATGAACATGGTAATCAAAAAAAATATGAGAAGAACATCATCAGTCGTTTCAAAAATCAAAAAGATCCTGAAATCATTATTGTCGTAGACAAATTGCTTACTGGCTTTGATGAACCGAAAAACACAGTTTTATATCTTACCAGGAATCTTCAGGGGCATAAACTTTTGCAGGCCATTGCCAGGGTAAATCGTATTTATCCAGATAAGGAATTTGGTTATATCATTGACTATTATGGTGTGATTGAGAATTTAGATGACGCCCTGCAATTGTATTCCTCATTTGAGGATTTTGATTCGGATGACTTGGAAGGCACACTGGTAAACATTAACGAAGAAATCAAAAAGCTTCCACAAAAGTATTCAGAATTATGGGATATTTTCAAGACCATCACCAATAAACGCGATGCTGAAGCTTATCAATTGTTACTGAAAGATGAAGCAATACGAGCGTTGTTCTACGATAAACTGGCCTCATTTGCAAAAGGTTTGAAATTAGCGCTTTCATCCATCCAATTTTATAATCAAGTAGATGAAAAAACGATCGACCGTTATAAGTCAGATTTGATCATGTTCGTAAAGTTGCGATTAGCCGTAATTGAAAGATATTCAGATACGATTGATTACAAACAATACGAAGGTCAGATTCAAAAATTGATTGACACACACATTACCACAGAGAAAGTTGAAATTATAACAGAACTGGTTGATATTTTTGATAAAGAAAAATTTCAACAAGAGGTAGAAAATACAACAGGTAAAGCAGCCAAAGCCGATAAGATTGCCAGTAGAACTTCGAAACACATTTCGGAGAAAATGGATGAAGACCCGGCATTCTATAAGAAATTTTCGCAAATGCTGAAAGAAACCATTGCGGATTATGAAGCCAAGCGGATTAGTGAAGTTCAGTATCTGAATAAGGTACAGGAAATCATGGACAATGTTTTGGCACATACGGACAGTGATATTCCTGAAGCTTTGAAAGACAAAGATGTTGCAAAAGCATTTTATGGATTGAATGTTGAATCATTGAGCGAAAAGATTCAGGATCCAATAGTCAGGAGAGAGATTTCAACACAGGCAGCTTTGAACATAGATGAAATGATTCAAAAAGCTGTACTGGATAATGGTAAATCAATAATTGACTGGCAATATAAAACCAATATTACCGGAAAGTTGCAAATTGATATTGGTGATTATTTGATTGATGAAGTGCGGGATAAATACAATATCAGCCTATCTTTCGGAGAATTGGACGACATTGCAAATAAATGCCTTGAAGTAGCTAAAATTCGCTATAAGTAATGACAGAAAGTATTGAATTTGGCTCGAAACGAATTGATTTTCATTTGGATTATTCCAACCGAAAATCTCTTGGAATAACTGTAACACCCGACTTGGAGGTTTTGGTAAAAGCACCTATCGATACACCTATCGAAAAGATCATGGAAAAGCTTAGAAAAAAAGCGCCATGGATAATCAGGCAGCAAAGCTTCTTTCTAACCTTTCATCCAAAATTGACTGATCGGAAATTTGTTGGTGGTGAAACCCATCTTTACCTTGGCCGCCAGTACAGGTTGAAAATTATAATCGAAGATATTGAAAGTGTTAAACTTAAAGGTAAGTTTATTGAGGTTATAACGCTTGACAAAGCACGTGTTAAGCAATTGGTTGAGGATTGGTATTTGCAAAATGCGAAGAAAAAATTTCATGCTATTGCCATGGAACTAATTGACAAATTCAAAAAATATAAAGTTGAACCCAGTTCAATTGTGATTAGAGATATGCCTACCCGATGGGGCAGTTGCACTGCCAAAGGGAAAATAATTCTGAATCCGGAATTAATTAAAGCCCCCAAAGGCTGCATTGAATATGTGATCATTCACGAATTATGCCATTTAATACATCACGATCACACACAGAAATTCCTTGATTTACAAACTAAAGAAATGCCCTACTGGGAAAAATGGAAAATGAAACTAGAGAAATTACTTGCATGACAAGAATGTGAAAAAATATTTTTCATTCCCATAAATAAGAATCACTAAATCTTTTCACTCATAGCCCCGCCCCACCAGGCGGGTTTTTTTTTACCACCTTTCTGAGATCTGAAAAAGTTTGCTGTTACACTCAAATTGTCGGTCAAATTTATTGATCGCCAGCCGGAAACGTCAAGGGGCTGCGGTCGCTGCGGATAATTAATCCTTGAGCAGCAACCTCTGCCACTTCTATGTTGAAAAACAAGGATTATTCCCAATATTATTAATTTTTTCGCTTTTACCCTCTTTTTTCTGTTTCTAAAGCCCATAACAGTTTAATTCAAGGGTCTGTCAAGGCCGGAGCGAAGC